>Ga0302241_1002195_pt1 | contig 12177 bp, 12 predicted proteins | sample AAG_UR_Arg_MG_FD_193532 | JGI IMG/M metagenome (GOLD analysis project Ga0302241, IMG submission 193532) | Enriched activated sludge microbial communities from anaerobic digester in WTTP, New Holstein, Wisconsin, United States - AAG_UR_Arg | ecosystem: Engineered > Bioreactor > Anaerobic >...
GGAAGTAGTGTAATGGACACTGGTATCATGTTCTATGTATTCAACAGGTATCTCAGCAAATCCAGTAGTAGCAGTCTTATCTCCATTACCAGTACCTTTCATTCCGTCTACTGCATTGAGTAAGGTTAAACTAGAAGGATCAGTAGTAGTATTGCAAGCAGTAGCAAATGATTCAGAATATTGGTCTTTGATGGAATCATATCCCCAGATGGAATAACAATAAGAAGTATTGAAGTTAAGGCTATTGTTATCAATATATGAGTTAGCACTATTCCTGTATATCTCTACTCCTTCAGATAGAGATTGAGGAGCAGTACTATTACCTCTTCTGATTACTACCTTATCTCCTACAGTTCCTTTAGTCCAAGAGAGATTGATAGATGAAGCAGTAGGATTAGAAGCAATGAAATTAGTAGGAAGAGAGACTCTATAGAGAGTACCACACTGGGATAGATATCCATTTGATATGGCTCCAGTAGAAGCATTGACTGACCAAATAGAATAACAATAGTTCTTCCCTGATTCAGCGGTAGTATCAGAATAGGAAGAAGTATCAGTATTACTAATCAGTATTCCTTGATCAATAGTACTTGGAGGAACAGTTCCTTCAGTTCTTCTGATAATAGTCCTATAGCTAGAATGTCCTTTAGTCCAAGAGAGGTCTATAGAAGATTGATTCCCTACTAAAGTGAAGTCCTCTGGATCAGCAGCAGGAATAGCTCCACAGGCAAGGACATATCCAGTAGAATAGCTACTGGTTGATTCATCATATGACCAAGCTGAATAACAATAGATAAGGTTTTCAGATAACCCAGTATCAATATGGGAATAAGGAATAGGGATAGTTAGGGCATCGACTATGTTCCTATCATTATGCACCTCTACTCCATCTGTTAAGGATTGAGGACTATCAGTACTAGGAGGAGTATTATCTAGTCTTCTAATGATAGTATGAGTAGAACCAAAACCAGGCTTCCAGACTACAGTCAAGCTTCCAGTACCATCAGGCAATCTGACTGGTTCAATGGTGAAGTTATTAGAAGTAGTGCCTCCACTAGAGCTACTTCCTGAAATAGAATAAGGAGTACTAGTAGAAGGAGCTGGAACTGATCCTCCACTACTACCCCCGAGAGAAGAAGAAGGAAGAGCAGAAACGTATGAAGAAGGAGAGGAGAATCCTCCTGTACTCGTATTAGGAGATGATCCTGGAGTACCTGGATTACTAATAATACTACTATCATAAACAAAAGCCTTGCAATAGTAATTGCCTGTCTCTGGATCAAAACGATACTTATCATCCCCTATTACGATATCTATCAAGACTCCATTATTGATTAACTCTGAATCAGAAGGAGGATTGGAGAAGTCAGTAATAGGATCATCTGATTCGATACAGATAATAGCTGTTTCAGGGTTCTCAATATCATCAGGGATAATCCATGATAAATCTACTCTAGTACCATTGATAATCATCAGGTTCTCTACCATACCTAATCCTCCTAGAAGATACTGCTGACATACAGTCTCATTACCAAAGAGATTAGGACCAGTGGATTTAATAAAGCAAGTACCATCATCAAGGATAGCTGCTATTGAGAAGTCATTTCCATTACCTTTATACAGATAAGCCCTATTAGGATCAGGGTCATAAGGAGTAGTCTTAAGGAACTGCCTAATATATTCTTCAAGAGTCACTGGAGTCTCTCCTTGCTTAATAGCAGCCGATCCTTCATAGTATCCTGATAATCCTGCTACTGCCTGCTTCCCTACTATGCTCTTGTATAGATTCGATATATCATTCTTCCTGACAGCGTCTTGTGCTAGAGAGCGGGAGCCTCCTAGGTTAGCGATGATGAAGGAAAATAAAATACCAATAACACAGATAATAATAATTACTTCTAATAGAGTAAATGCTTTCTTCATATTAATATTATACCCACATAATAACCTCCCGTAAACACCTCGCCTTTCCTATCATTGTGGATAAATTCATTGACGAACACCTCTTATCAAGGTATTATATTGACAGACTCTGTTAAAGAGTTTTTTAATTATGAGTACTTCTAACGATTTAGTGTACTTATTGATTGCAGGAGTCATCTTTTCCCTGGCAACCATTTGCCTAGGAATAAATGGTGGAAGTGTCGAAATGAACAAAGATAATAATTATAATATTTATAGTTCATCATCAATTTTCAACCATTCATTCCAAAAAGAAAAAGAAGTACTTCTCGTAAGAAATAAGATCCTTGTAAAAGAAGGAAAAGAAAGTGCAAAAAAAGAAGAAAAAGAAGAAACTGCAAAAAAAATAAAAGTGATTCTTACAGCCTATTCTTCAGAAGAAGCACAGACTGACGATACGCCATTCATAACTGCTAATGGTAGTTATGTAAAAGATGGGATAGTCGCCAACAACATGCTTCCATTCGGAACAAAGATTAAGATTCCTGAAATATACGGAACAAAAGAATTCGTAGTCGCTGACAGGATGAATCCACGAATGGGCAATTACAAGGTAGATATATGGTTTGAAACGAAAGAAGAAGCTATCAATTTCGGAGTCAAAGAAGCATATATCGAAATATCGCAAATATAAAAGGTCCGCCACTATGTGGCGGATTTCTCTTTTACAAAAAACTGACCCAAAGGATCAGTTCCTAAATGTGCCGCGGGTGGGAATCGAACCCACACGAGCTAGGCCCAACGGATTTTAAGTCCGTCCTGTCTACCTATTCCAGCACCGCGGCATAATCATGGAGGCGTGGGCGAGATTCGCACTCGCGCATGAGGGTTTTGCAGACCCTTGCCTTACTACTTGGCCACCACGCCATAATATGACAATAATTATATAGCACACCTTGACGATTATTTCCACCCCCCTACCCCTCTTTCTTCTCCTCAATTATCCCTAACAACCTCTCTATATTCGCTGCGTTCTTCGTTGTCTTTTCTTCTACAAAATGAATCCTTGGAATTGGATGAATCCTCAAACTCTTCTTCAGAAAATATTGAACTTCTCTAGACCGTCTTTTTAAAAAAGAGAACACCTCTTCAAACTTATTATCTGGAATCACAGAAACGAATACTCTCGCCTCAGTACCAAATGAATTACACTCCACTCTCGTGATAGTCAATATAACTCCTGGCAAAATATCGAGCTCTTTAAATATAATCCTATCCAACTGCTCCTTTATTAAATTGTTTAACTTTTCTCCTCTAAACATTAAAGTGTTTCTCTTTTATACTCTTCTTTATAAGAAAGGATTTCATCTCCTTCTTTTACTTTTTCACTCCCTTGATACAATATAGCACATTCTTTTCCTTCCTTCATTGTGGCATAACTTTTCTTGTTTGCCTGAAGATCAATTATCTTCCCTCCACCCATCTTCACCGTATCCCTATATATCTCAATCTGACTCCCCTTCTCAACTTCTCCGCTTATAACCAATCCTCCAAAAATCTGTCTATTCTTTTCAGTCCTAAACAAAACAGTTATTTCCATCCTACCTAACTCAGTTCTTTCTTTCTCTTTCTTTAACTTCTTCTCCATCAAAGCTCTCACCTCCTGAGATAAAGTATATATCAATTCAGTATCATATATCTTTATCTTTTCTTTCTGAGCAGAAGCTTCTGCAATCTTATCAGTCTTCACCCTAAAAGCAATTACCATTGCCTCGCTCATTTTAGCCAGCTTGATATCAGACTCATTCACATTTCCTATCTCTGACCTAACAATACTGATTCCCACCGTCTCTTGAGGTAGATTACTAATTACATCTTCTAAGGCTTCCAAAGACCCAATTGTATCAGCTTTCAAAATTATTCTTAAGTATTCCTTATTAGGCTCTTCTGCCTGAGACTTATCTCTTCTAATTACTCTTTCTTTTAAATTATCTTTTGCTACATCATAATCCTCATATACGCAGAACTTTTCACCCACCGTTGGAGCCTTCTCGAAACCTACTATGACAATCGGATCAGCAGGATTAGCACTCTTAATATCCTTCCCCAGAAAATCTCCCAAATTCTTAATTTTCCCTAAAGCTGTTTCCGTTCCAATAATATCACCTTGCCTCAATATCCCCTGCTCTACTATAGCCGTCGCCGTAGGGCCTCTTTTTGAATCCAAATAAGCTTCGATTATAACACCAGTAACTTTTCCAGTTAAAGGTGCTCTTAATTCATTTATTTCAGAAACTAACAATATCAAGTCTAATAAGTCAGATATTCCCTTTCCTGTCTTAGCTGATATTTCCACGCAAGGAACATGTCCTCCATATGATTCAACCAATATATCTTCTTCAGCTAATTGCTGTTTAACCATTTCTGGATTAGCTTCAGGTTTATCCATCTTATTCAAAGCGACAATAGTATTAAGATTAGCCTTCTTGATATGTGAAATAGCTTCTTTGGTTTGCCTCTTCAACCCTTCACAAGCATCCACTACTAATATTCCTATGTCCGCTACTTTCGACCCCCTTGATCTTATAGCCGAGAATGACTCGTGCCCAGGAGTATCAATAAACGTAATCTTCTGTCCAGCATGCTCTACCTGATAAGCTCCCACATGCTGGGTAATTCCTCCACTTTCTTTTGTTAATATCTTAAAATCCTTTATGGCCATCAACAAAGAAGTCTTACCATGATCAATATGTCCCAAAACCACCACAACTGGAGGTTTTACTATGCTCTCTTCTATTTTCTTTTTTGCTGACGTCATATCTTTTTTTCTTACCTTATAATCTTTTCTTATTTACCAACTTCTTTAGAATTTCATCCTCCTCTTCAGAAAGCTGATACGGAGAAATACCATCCTTAATTGGCTTAGCATAAAGCCTATTTCCATCTTTTGTATATATTGAAGTAAGTACAAATCCATTATCATGATTATTTAAGAAGGCCAATGAAAAACTCTGCCCTCCCCCTCCCTCATTAAAAGGATTAAATCTCACTAACTCGAACTTTTCAAAAAATAATGCACTCTTTTCTTCATTACTAGAGACTCTTTCTTCTAGCTCCATTATTCTTTTTTCTAAATTCTCGATATAACCAGACACATCTTCAATACTCTCGAATTTATTCGTATCTTTTTTCTTGCCGAAAAACATATTTTTACAGGATAATGACTTATTAGTATAGTTTATTTACTATGCGGAGAGAGCGAGATTCGAACTCGCGGCCCCGTGAAGGGCACGACTTTTCGAGAGTCGTACATTCAACCGCTCTGACATCTCTCCATTGATGAAAATTTATGCTTATAGGTTAGCACTTTTTCATCTTTTAATCAAACTTATAAACGATTTTAACATATCAGGAAAGTCATTATCATAAGTAACACTATTCGGTAACAAGAAAGGAATACTTGATCCTACCCATTTGACCATCGCATTAGAAATATACCCCTTCCCTATATTATAATAAAACTTCCTCCTTATCTCCCTCTTATACCTCTCTCCATAATCAATATTCTTTATCAATATATCAGCAGCAGTTAACCCCCATATAATACCTCCTCCACTCCAAGGTTTAGTTAACCCCATAGCATCTCCGCAAGTAAATATATTTTTTCTCTCTCCAAAATACAAACTTTCTTTTTCAAACCTAGGCTGGGGTATTACCGCAGAATGAAATACGCCTTCAGACCTATCAATACCTCTCTCCTTTAAAAACCCATCTAATTCTCCAATAGCATAATCACTATCTGCCATTACTCCATACTCAATAGAATCTCCTCGAGGAATTTTCCAACAAAACCCAGACTTAATAGGATATGTCTCAACATAATCCACCTGATCACGCCTAGGAACCAACAGCTGTGCCCCTAACTTGAATGGAATCTTCTCTTCCTCCTTAACTCTATAAAAAGAATTAGCACCATCACAGAAAATTACCCTATCAAAGCCATTGGGAATTTCCGATATCATACTTCCAAATCTCAAATCAGTTCCAACTAACTCATTCAATGATATAAGCTTTCTCATAACCGCCTCCCTATCTAAAGCTAAATGATTAGGATTAAAATAAAGTTTAATTGATTTTCTAGGAAAGACAATCTTACAATGAGTAATCTTATTCTTGACCATCTCTTTATCGATAGGAATAAAATCTTTTATCCTCTCCGACACCAATCCAGAACAACATTTAAAATCAGCTACCTCCCTCTCCTTCTTTTCGAATAAGACAACCTCCTCTCCCCTTTCAGAAAGTCTCCAAGCTAAATACATCCCTATGATACCCCCACCTATTATTGCTATTCGCTTCTTCATAAATACTCGATTAATTAAAAACCTCCTTATCGGAGGAATTGGAGCGGGTGAAGGGAATCGAACCCTCATGCTCGGCTTGGAAGGCCGATACTCTACCATTGAGCTACACCCGCAAAAAAATGCAAATATCTAACTGTCGGGGCACTGAGATTCGAACTCAGAATAAATCCTCCCAAAGGACTCGTGATAGCCGTTTCACTATGCCCCGTTGACAAATATATTTATAGCATCATTTTTATTTTTCGTCAAAATTTTACCTAATAGAAATACTCCTATGATTCCTCTGAAATAAAACCAAGTTCCACCCTATCCCCCTCCTCAAGATATCACATCAAAAATAAATTACTTGCTTTTTCATAATATTTTTGCTATTAATTAATAGTAAGTCTTTGTCCCCGTAGCTCAATAGGACAGAGCGACGGACTTCTAATCCGTAGGTTGTACGTTCGATTCGTGCCGGGGACACATTTATATTCAATCCTGTAAAAAGGATTGATATAGATTATGGTGGCTATAGTGTAATGGCAGCACAGGACCCTGTGAAGGTCTTAGTACGGGTTCAAATCCCGTTAGTCACCCATTATGGGATTCCTGAAGCTCAGGAGTCTCTTTTTTTTATTGATAAGACAAGATAATTCGTTGGTTCTAAATTTATTATCTTCATAACTTGATTAGTCCTGAATATACTGAACCAGTAGGTATATTCAGGACTAATCACTTAACAATTAAAACTACTCAAGAAATTTCCAATCAATAAGCCTCAAGTTATCATCTTCGTCTAGATAATATCTTCTTTCTAAATATTCTTTTCTTCGCACAATATAGCCCATATCATCTTCAGCCACCGATTTTATCACAAGCTCCTCTCTTCCACTTTTATTATTATTTTGCCATTCATGGATATCTTCCGAACTAAATGATTCCTCGGCTCCAGATTCTCCAGTTTCATAGCAAATAAAATTACTATTACTTAATTCACAATAATATGTATTGCCGCTAGAGGTATTCCTCCCTGATTGACCAATATATAATTCAAATAAAAACTTATCTTTAACTTTATGTGCAATATTTTTAAATTTTTGAAATACTTTATGTACTTTTTCTAGTCCCATTACTTTTTTAAAACCATCTTCCCTAACAATAACAAGATATAAATAATAAGAACCATCGAATGACAACACTGCGACATTCCCATCATATTTAGAATCTAACCTTCCAGTGCTTATCTTAACATCTTCATGAAAAAAATCTTTTAATTCACCATCAGAATACTCTCCATTCGTTATTTTTTTAAAGTTTATCTTATTAGGAAAGTCAATTGGATACTCTGGTACAACAAATTCATTGCTTTCTTTCGCACTTATAACCTCTACTAAAGATATTTCAAAGTTATTTTTAATACCCTCAATATAATCCTCCAAAGAGCAATACGAACTCCGACCACAGACAGAAAGACTTACCATACTCATATCACAAGTCGGACAACCACCATGAGATCCTCTCTCACCTTTTTCACAACGATCAATTTTGAATTTATCAGGACTAATATATTCATAGCTATTACCTTCAAAAGGACAATTTGCCTGTGTCCAAAAAGTAATTGACTCTGGAAGATTATTTGAAACTATTTCAGTTGCCTTAAACTTAGCTAAATCAGCCTTATTGTTCAACTGCTTATACTTAATAAGTTCCGTCAAAACAGATATTAGCCCCGCCCTATCACATTCTTTCAATGACTGAAGACTACAAGATGCATTAGCTAAAGAAATAAAGCTAGCAAAAGAGAACGTGACAAAAAATAAAGCTATAATATATTTTTTAATATTCATTTTATTTTGATTATAATATTACCTATATTCTACCAAATCAAGCAATGACTGTCTATGTTAAGCCTTATCCAATACAAAATGAGCATGAAATGAAGAATGCTTTCCAAAGCAAAACGAGCATGAAATCATGCCCGTCTTGCAAAAGCATGTGAATCAAGCATCATTGATTTATGACAATAACAATGAATGACTCACATATGATTACAATAAACCAGATTAGGGAATTTGCCAAGCTGGATATGAGCCCCAAGCTAGGGTTCCCTTCTAAGAAAGAAAAATACAAATGGATTGATGCCGTATTGATCAGATTCCGATATCGGTCCATAAGAAAGAAGGATAAGGGAGTCGTAAGAAAGTATATCCAGAAGATGACCAGCTTATCCGATTCCCAGATAACGAAGATAATATACAGGAAGAAGAATAAGAAAGCATCTTCACCGAAGGAAAAGAGGAACTCCTTCATCAAGAAATACGGAGCAGAAGATATTGCCCTACTAATCAAGACTGATAACCTGCATGGCAGAATATCAGGTCCAGCAACTAAGAACATACTAGAAAGAGAATTCGAAATATTTGGTAATTCAAAATACTCTAACATCAGCCAAGTATCCGTAGCACATATATACAATTTAAGAACAACTAAGCAGTATGAATCACATTCATTAACCGTTAAGAAGACCTGTTCTATCTCCGTTCCTATAGGAGAGAGACGGAAGCCAGAACCATATGGAAAACCAGGCTTTTTGCGCGTAGATTCAGTGCATCAGGGCGATAAGGATAAAGAAAAAGGAGTCTATCACATCAATGTCGTAGATGAAGTAACTCAATGGGAAATAGTAGGAACAGTAGAAAGAATCTCAGAACTTTATCTAGCCCCGCTATTAGAGGAATTACTAATACAATTCCCCTTTACTATCATCAATTTTCATTCTGATAATGGCTCTGAATATATTAATAAGGTAATAGCTGATCTCTTGAATAAGCTGATGATTACCCAAACCAAATCAAGAGCTAGACATACCAATGATAATGCTTTAGTAGAATCAAAGAATTGTTCATCTATTAGAAAACATATGGGGTATGTACACATACCAAGAAAATTTGCTAAAGAACTTAATACCTTCTGCAAAGAATACCTCAATCCCTATCTCAACTATCATCACCCTTGTGGGTTTGCTAGTATATATATTGACAAAAGAGGAAAAGAAAAGAAGAAATATGATACCTACATGACTCCATGCCAGAAGTTCAAATCTCTTCCTGATTACGAGCAATACTTAAAACCAGAGGTAACAATTGCTTCATTAGATGAATTAGCATATAGTATGAGTGATAATGAATTCGCAGAGAAAATGCAGAAAGCTAAAGGTAAATTATTCAAAAACTTTAAACACGTATCTCAAGAAATGCTCTCATTTACATCTTACGTTTCATGCTCATTATTGGATTAGAAAATACTTGTTATTCACACTTCCTCAAAATTAAAAACACTATCCAACAGAATAGTGAAATTAAAGGTAAGGTAAAAATTACATCAATTGAAGCACTGGAATAACAACCGCACTATCCCCCCTCTTCTCAAATCCAGTTCTAACATCCTCCACGATGGCACCCACTAATAGAAATACCCTTAATTGAGGGTATTTTTATTATTAGCCGTATAATTGTTGAGTCGCAAGTTTGAAAACCCAAACTCATATATACTAATTAATAAAATTGAAACTATGAATAAAGTTTAAAAAATTTATATCAGAATCATCCATAAATAAACTTCCAAGTAAAAATAATTTATCACCCTTTAAAACAATAACTCCTGGTCCAGTAGGTTCATATCCCCATTCATACCCCCCCGTGTTTAAAGGCAAGACCACCTTCAATATAATAATCTTCAACTAATATTCCTCTGGCTTTAAAGTCCTCTTTTATGCTATTAAATTGGCTATAATTAGCCGGCTCTATAGAAACACTTAAATTCCTTTCTCCTCCCTCTTCTGAAAATATTATTACCTTCTCGAACACATTTGAAATAACAAATGGTATCACCTTCCATCTAGGATTATACTTCACCTCAAACCCATACTCCATATTACTGTAATTTTCAAATTTTAATTGCTTCAATAAAACCTTTCTCATGATACAAGTAGAACACCCTCCATGAGAACCATCTAATCCTTTTGTGCAAGAAGCTATTTCATATCCTTCTGGAATAGTATATGAATATTTTAAATGCTCATTAGGACAATAAGCCTGGGTCCAAAACTCTATTGAATCTGATAAATTATTCGAAACTATTTCAGTCGCCTTAAATTTAACTAAATCAGCTTTACTATTTAACTGCTTAACTTGATAAGCTCTGTAATGATAGATATTAATCCTGCCTTATCGCACTCCTTTATTGATTGAAGACTACAAGATGCACTAGCTAACGAAATAAAACCAAAGATAGCGAATGCAACAAAAGATAAAAATATGATATTTTTTTTAATACTCATTTAATCCTGAATTATTATATTACCTATACTCTATCAAATTAATCCACAATTATCTATGCTTTTCCCTACTTCCCCCCCCCAATCAAAAGTTCTGAATACATCACTCAACCAACCCATTAAAAAATACTTCTACAAAGAAGTATTTTATTTTTCCTTTAAGAAATTCATAATCAATTTAATAATTATGTCCTTATCTCTCCTATCACTCTGAGCGACGAATAAAGCTAAAGCAACTATTGCATTCTCATCTATTTTTCTTTCTCCGTTTTTCCTCTTTGAATAATTATTTTTTGAAAGAAAAATCAAAAAAAGAAATGAAGCGATACGCTTATTCTATGGTGGTCCCCTTTGTCAACACAATATTTAGGAATTAAAAAGGTGGATTTGTTTGCTATTTAGGGTTAGGTTGCTAATATTTGTTTCACCCATAAGAATTATCTTGTCTTGATTGAAATATACTTGAGCAGGAGTTAGATAGTTCAGCGATTGATGTGGGCGATAACAGTTGTAGGTATTGAAGAACTTAAAAAGTCCAGTTCTACATTCAGAGACAGATTCATAATGTCTAATGTAGATATCTTGTTGTTTTACTGTTCTCCACAAGCGTTCAATGATGATATTATCTAGACATCTCCCTTTTCCATCCATACTTATCTTAACTCCTTTATCAGTACTGATTCCGGTGAACTTAGGACTAGTGAAATGACTACCCTGATCAGAGTTGAAGATGTCTGGCAGGGCTTTTTCATATGCTCTTTCTAATACCCTTAAACAGAAGTCAATATCAAGAGTATTAGATAGTTCCCAATCTATGACATACCTAGAATGCCAATCTATGATAGCTACTAAGTAACAGAATCCGTGTTCTAGTCTGATATAGGTGATATCTATGCTCCATACCTGGTTAGGTCTATTAATAACTAAGTTACGAAGTAGATATGGATATACCTTATGTTGACTATCCTTGTTGCTTAAGCCCTTCTTAGGCTTAGGGTATATGGCCGTAAGGCCCATCTTAATCATTAAGGCTCTAACATGCTTCTTACCTACTGCTATTCCATGATCACGGGAGATGATACGAGCTATGGTTCTTTTCCCATAAGTAGGATTATCAGTATAGATCATATCGATTAGATTCATGATTCGTATATCTGTATCACTTATCTTAGGTTGGTAGTATAGGCTGGAGCGGGAAATACCTAATAATTCAGCCTGACGACCTAAAGATATGTTATTGTTTTCCTTGTCTATTAGTTTTACTCGTTCGCTTATCGTCAATGACTGCGAATTTTTTTTTGAGCCAGTCGAGCTCTGTGTCTCGCTGGCCAACTAATTTATACAATCTATCTATTAACTCTTCCTGTTCTTTGAACTTCTTCCTGTCGACCCGACTACGCTTGTCTTCAAACAGCTCAGGCATTCCTTCTGTAGCTGCTTGTCTCCATCTACTTATTAAATTAGGATGGACACTGTATTCCATGGCTATCTCATTAATAGTCTTATCTTCCCTTAGGGCAGCTAAGACTATCTTTGTCTTCTCTTCTTTTGATATTTTGTTATGTTTGCTCATATTGATGAATATCATATATC
>Ga0302241_1002198_pt1 | contig 12171 bp, 12 predicted proteins | sample AAG_UR_Arg_MG_FD_193532 | JGI IMG/M metagenome (GOLD analysis project Ga0302241, IMG submission 193532) | Enriched activated sludge microbial communities from anaerobic digester in WTTP, New Holstein, Wisconsin, United States - AAG_UR_Arg | ecosystem: Engineered > Bioreactor > Anaerobic >...
GAACCTGGACGGCACCAGACACATCGTCAGTACCAGCGACATATATGCGATCTACCGCGCCCTGGTGGATCAGGTCGAGGAGGTGGCCTAGATGACCGCTCCTGCTAGATGGTCAGAGATGACCATATCTGAGATTCGTGCGAATCTCCAAGACATCCGAGGGAGAGTATCCGTAGGCGAGACGGCTTGGGCGATAGCGATCATCGACGACATGCTCGCCATGATAGAGGTCGAGGAGGTGGCCTGAGATGGCCCGCGCTCCTTATCCAGGTGAGCTGGAAAGCAGCCCCTGGGGGATAATTGCCAAACCGGGCAGGGAATATATAATCGCGCCCGCCTGCTGCGGGCAGTGTTCAGATACCCAGAGAGGCCAGGAGGGGCATTTCGCTTGCTCCTTCCAGGCTGATGACCTGGTGAAAGAGGGTTGGCAGGAGGAAGACCGCCAGCTCACGGAGGGCGGTTGGGAGGCCGTCCTGAGCAGGGAGGTGGCCTGAGATGACCCGCGCTCCCCCATCACCATTCTCCTGGATAGCAACGAGCGGGGGCGAAGCGATGAGCCCGGATGCAGTTGATCGCGAGATTGCGGACCATTGCCGCGCATTCCAAGCCACTTGTCAACTTCGTTTTATTGCCCGCGCCTTATCTGGTGGCATTTTAGACGACCGGTGCCAACAAGAGGGCTGTCAGTGAAAGAGGAAGCCCATGACTTTAGTCATGGGAGGAAGTCACACGTAGAATAAAAGCTTTCTTATGCCCATGTACTGAGTAGATCCCCAATTGTTAGCACATTTCAGGGCGTAATATCGGTATGCTCCGGCGCTATTGACATTGATATATTTGGTTTCCTCTCCATCCAGGCTCTCAGTATGTTGGAGCATGGAAGATATATCAGTCGATAGATTTGTCCAATCGTTATCAGTAGCATAATTCAGGTTATTAAACGCCGATGCCGAATTGCTGCCTTGCAGCGTGAAAGCTTTAACGCCCACTTTGGTATCATAGCCATCATGATGGCTATTGTTGTAGGCTATCCGGCGAAGGATGAGGGTTGATCCCAGGTCAACATGGAAGCGTTGATTAGTGACATGCCCGCGTGCAGTCATCCAGGAATTCTCGTACCTGCTACCGGAATATGGCAACCACGGAACACATGCTAAAAAGGGCTCGAATCCTAGGCCATAATGATTAGTGGCTTTTATATATGCACCGGTATAATCAGGCGGATATACCGCCTGATAATCCAATGTCAGTAAAGGAATGCGCCTCGATATTTGCATGTTCATTTCTCCGATACGAATGTCAGGGTCACAGTGAGATACGTAGAGTTTCCAGATCCGCCCTGGGTGGTTCTCAATTCGATAGCATCATTCAAGTCTACTTTGGCATTACTGGCATTTATGCCGCTGGTGGTATGCACCCAACTCGCGGCAACTGGCAGTCCGGTGTTTGTGTTATCCGTCCCCACAACGCTGCCATTGACCGAGGCTGTCACCCTCGGGGCGGTCCCACTATCGGCCACCAGAGCCCTGTGACTGATCCTTACCAAGTGTGCAGGCGGGCCCTGCCAGATCGAGAAAGATTTTTGGAACGATTGGATCAGGGTATTGTTTGCCGCGGCTGCATATGCTCCAGGAATGAGATAATCCACCTGGGAGACCAATTCAGGCGGCCCGACCCATATCATATAGATAGTTCCTGATAGTGGTGGGCCCGCTATGGTTAGCAGGTTAGACGTTATAGCAGTGACAATCCCAAAATATGGTCCGCCTGCACTGGTCAGGTATTTTATTGGCGTGCCTATCGGTATTGCATTTACCATGTTATATAGCATGGTTATGCTGGAAGAGCTGGCAGGAGTGGAGTAGAACACGCCCCATTGCGCAACCCATCTGCTGTTATATGCTACCAGGCCCGGTCCGGTGCAATCATATGTAAATAGACCACCGCCGATCGACATTGCCCCGACCTTCGGCGCGTGGCATCTATTGCATATGGTTGTGGACAATGCCGGTAGATAAAATATATATGTGTCGTATGCATCGGCCACAAATTCGCAGTTGGTATATTCCACCGTTGCGGTTATGGGTTCGCCCATTTCATAGAGATATACGCATGCACCAGGCACCCTTACTTCTTGTCCCGATTCATTGAGATAGACGTAAGTGAATGCCTCGAAAAAGCAATCCACCGCCGATATTTTGGCATGTCCAAACACCTTCAGCGCCTGAAATGCCCTGAAAGTGCAATCCCGGAATGTGACATTTTTATACTCACCATCATTAATGTACCCACCACCATCGATGTAAGTACAATATTGTGATGTGTGATTGGCATCGAAGGTGCTATTGGCAATCAAGACATTGATACTGCAATGTACCTGCAACCCATATGAATGGACAGGACTATCAGTTATGTCCATAGTGCAGCCAGTGACAACACATCCATTTATGCACCAAATTTGAAGGCCGGCGTTGTTCAGGGAGACGTTGGATACTGAGATATTGTCCTTGCGCCTGGTCGTGTAATCGGTAGAATTGCCTAGCAGCTCTATTCCAGTGGAACAATTTGAAATTATACAATTCCCAATCGATACATGTCGAGCGGTATCTGTGCAAATCCCGGACCGATAGCAGTTATCGATTTGTAGACCGTATAGCAAAGCTCCATTAACAGGCCCGTCTCCATTGTTCCCGAGGTAAAATCCATGCCCATGTGAATTCTTCGACCTGACATTAAATATCCTTTCTCCGGTGCGGATGCTACCCGACAGATAATTACCAGGACCATCCATCGCGGATATAACGCTCTGGTTTGCTCGATTGCCATCCAGCGTCAAGTTCGCCAGGGTGAAAGATGTAAAACCACTATTCTGGTCCCCTGTCGTCCGGTTGAATACCAGGACCGCGTGGTGGTTGGTATAGTGCTGGTTATCTGCCAGCTTCAATGTGGTTACGTCGATGCCGGCCCCAAATACATGGCAATTCTTCCCCTCCATAGCTGGGCCGAACGCATAATAATGGGGATTGGTAGTCCCATCACCGGAAAGATAGAATAGCTTGTTTGCCTCCAGCGTATATAATCCGGGACCTATGCCGATGCTACCATTGTCGGGGCAGCCAGCAACGGCGGCATCAAATACATCGGTGTCGTCCGTGCCCAATACACCACTATCTAAGATTGTTCCATCGGCCTTTCTGGCTATGATCTCAGTGCCCCGTATGTATATTCTCACCGAGTACATGGAGTCAAAATTCACCGGCAGAGCAGGCACTACAATGCTTCTGATATAGTCATTCACTATAGATGTAGCGTTTGCAGGCACCAATATCTCTGCCAGGAGCAGGCCATCAACTGAGCTAAAATCCGCCGGATAGGGCTCCTCCCATCGCTGCCAGGTGTTTTCTGTGGCTGGCTTCTTTGCCCTGGCAGTGCCCTTTAGAATGGTGAGATTGCCGGTCGCGGTTGCCAGATAGAGCAGATCTATCCTGGGATTGGCCTCTGAGGGAGCTATTACCAGATTAGTAGTGCTGGCTTTTGCCCCGAGTACCCCATTCAGAACATAACTGAAAGCTCCAACGTCAATGCTCATGTTTTGGCCGGCTGCACGTTCGGTAATTGCTGGTTCCTTGCCAGGTATCACATAGCTGCCAGCATGGGCCCCCAACATGCTAGCCAGATGAGGATATCTAAAAACGTGATCTCTGAGCACATCAGTTTTCATCGAAGGCATTTACATCTCCCTTAGTTTTATAATATTTTTTCTCTTAAGAACTTCAATCAGACTCATGGCCCGCCCTCTTCGATCGATCTTCCCGGCCAGCAGATCCTCATGAAGAGCTTCGCAGTTAGCCATGGCCTCTTCCCACATCTTCGGGCCGGCTGGCAAGTTGAGGCAATGAATATCATAATTGGCCTCGATCCACATGGTATGCTGATCCACCACGTCCCGGAGCCCCGGAAATAGCCATTCCTGTAGCCTACTTCTGAGACTCATCTATCTTCCTCCGGGTCGCGATGGGGGCCATAAGGGTGGGTATCTTGATCTTGATCTCATTAACTAGCTTAGAGTCCTTCTTCGCCATCCTTTCCCGTCGCTCCGCCTCCAGCTGGGCGGCCTTGATCGCTTTCTCTGCCTGGGCCAACGTCTGCAGAGGGACCGCGGGCAATTCTTGGCCGGTTGTGGTCTTCTGGGCGGGCCTCTCTGGCCTGTAGCGACAGATCAGAATCCGGCCATCCGGGGATTCAGGATCCAGATCATACAGAGAGATTATTGTATAGAGCCCATAGATTTTGTGATGCCCCTCTCCGGCTGTCAGCCAATATCTATTCCTTCCCCGATATCGAGCCGGGATCTCCCCGCCTGTGCTATCAAACTTCTTGAAAAGTCTGCAATCTGAATTATATTCTTCACAGTCTGCGATTATTTTCTTCAATCGATATGGATTGATGGGGATTTCATCAATTTCCGGGACAAATTTTACATCTGGTAGTTCAAAATCCATTTATATCACCACTAAAGGGAAAACTATATATCCTCAGAGAGTACGTTAATAGTATGCAAAAAGTTATCTGCTTTACTGCAATAGTCGTATGTTTGATATCGATAGCAGTAGGAGCTATGCCAGAGCCCTATTATTCTGATGTCCCTGCCAGGATGGAGAGCCCTGAGGCTATAGCTGCGATTATCTCAGAGATCAATTATTCTGAGATGTATATCGAGGATAAATTTGATTGCACAGAAATCGCTGCTCATGCAGAATGGAGACTTGAGAGCATGGGCATTGAGACCAAGCTTGCTATGACTGAAGAGCCTAATCCAGCCCACATGTTTATCCTCTGCAATACCTCTGAGGGGTGGGTTCCTATAGAGACCTGCTATGATGATGGTGTCGCAGTCCCTATTAGAGACCCTGAAGACTGGCATTATGATTATACTTTGAGCTTTGAAGGCCTGCCAGACCTTCATGAGCAGGCTCAAAGCGATGTGCATGGTAATTGGTGGAATACCATAGACCCCTAAACTCTTTTAGAAAGCTGATATTATAGCAGACACATTAACGTTACCTGCCAATGCACATCTCACCAGAGCAGTCCCTCCATATTCTGACAGCTCAAAAACTAAAGTGTTTGTAGAGCCCACGCGTACCAGGCTGGATATATCTATATTATCAAGACGGTCCCCCACGTAAAGCCCTGTCCCGCCATCAAAGGGCGATCCTGGCACATGCGAGCCATTGCACTTAACTGATAGGACTAACAGCGCCGGGGATCCGGTCGAAAGCTGATTTACCAGGAACTCCATCTTATCGGTGGCGTCGTCTAAGGTTTGATCGGCGTGCTGGGCAGAGCCGGCCCGCGTTTTGGCTGACTCTAATGATTCGGTATGGGATTGATAGCCCGCGGCTTGTGTAGATCTTGATTCAATTCCATGCACATGGTATTGATCAGGAATAGCGGCGGGATATGGGTCGTTCTCTATCCCCGTATCGCCCCCCTGAATAAACGCATTCACATAACACTCACCAAAACACACTCCTTCAAAAAAGTCTGGATTGAGTTCAATAGTCTCACCCCACGCGGTTCCGGCAAATTCTCCTACGAATGTGTCATTATATCCCGTAAATGAGTGTGTGTGCCATGCGCCGGCTAAAAGCACCAGCGCCGCGGCTTGCATACTCGTAGTTCCGGGCACGTTATGGGCCGTCATCTCCTCGTCAGATGTCTCCCCTCCTCCATAGCCTGTATGATTACCTACTGATCCGTGGGAGGGCCCGCTTACGGTGGCAGATTTCACCGAAGACTTATACCAATCGAGCCGGACGCTAAGGAGCACCTGATAGGGGAAATTGGGATCTATTTCCCCATTCTCCTCAGAGCTTCGCAGGTCGAACTCGATAATAAGCGGCGTGCTGCTATCTATATTCTGGTTGCTGATCTGCCAGCTCCAGGCATTTTTATTATGGGTGCCATAGAAGCTGGAGAGCTTCCGGTGGATCTCATCTCCTGCCCGGAGTAGTTCTTTGATGGTCCTCAGCCTTTGACCCACCTCCAGGAGCATGGCACCATCAGGTTTCATCTGGATATGTTTGATCCTCCGAACTATCGGCATATGTCGATTGCGGCGGATTTCTACATAATTCCCTACGGATTGGGCCCAATCCTGATCTATAGTCCTAATATTATATATAGTGGGATCAGCATAATCCTGGAAAGCTTTTTCTGTGGCCGTCCTCAGCATGTCACCATAAAGGCCAGGAGCCTGATAGATCGCTTCTCTCCATACCCCCGGTGCTGTGGTTTGCCCCATAGCCGCGGCGGCCTGTCTGGTGATACCGCTACCGGCTCCTTGCCCTATGAGGGCCTGGATCTCTCCCAGGTCATCGATGATATCAACGGATATCTCAGCATCAACGCCCTCGGTATAGGTAGCAATTGGGGAAGTCTCGCTTCCCTTACCGATGATGGTTTTGCCATCGATATAGGCCAAATCATCTTTCCCATATCTGATTTGGTACTCCAGGCCCCCGGCCAATATCAAGGACTTGAGGGTTGAGAAAATCTCGGTCTCGCCCACCTCAAAACATACTGGGAAAGTCCTATCCCCGCCCTCCAGGGTGCCCAACCTCAGCATAGTATCCTTGAAATTGGGGATGAATATGGGGTGGTAATCAGGGCTCTTGCTGTCAGTGGTCCACAAATAGAGATCGGTGGAGGATTGATACCATGTCCCTGGAGAGGATGGGATGCCCGAAGCCTTGGTGAGAAGGGTTGTGTCCTGGAAGAGCTGGCTGATAGCCCCCAAATGAGAATTAGTCCCTCTTCTCGGCCATTTGTAGATAGGCCCGGAGTGCTGGACAAAGGAGCCCCTGGGAACCAAACTATTAGCCATGTCAATGAGCTTCTGGACCATGTCGTTCAATGTAGTTCCCACCGAAAACCTGTAGAAAGCCCCTATCCGGTCCTCCAGGATAGCCTCAGCAGAATCCAGGGTTAAAGTGTCGTGCTCAGGTTTGCTCTGGTCAAACTTCTTAATGTGCCCTAAAAGAATGGTCTTGCCGCGCCGAACTACCTTTACCGTCCCCCTGGGATGGACCGCAGAGCCTTTCTCTATTTTGGCAACCATCCTTCTGGGGCGATCCATGAATTCATCATAAATCGGCAGGTCTGCCAAGGTAGGGTAGACTTTCCCGCCGTCTGGATTGGTGATGATTATATCTAAACCGCTCATTGGGCATACCACCTAGATCTAAATGTCGTCTGGAGTTTAGCCCTGGCAGATCCCGAGCCCTCCACCCTGATCTTCCGGGATTCCTGAGCCGGGCAAAGTGGTATTTGATCGGACTGGCTGCTGATGTCCCGGTCGAATATGAAAGAGACATCCTGAATAGTCATGCTTGACCCGACTGGAGAATAAAACCGCACATAAACGGTTTGGAGCTTTTCTGTGCCGGTCAGGTAATATTTTTTCGTACCGTTTTCAATTTCTCCGGCGGTGATAGCTGTCTGCCAGGTTGCCCCGTCTGTCGAGTATTGGATTATTGGCGAACCTGTCTTTGTTATGGTAGCGGTCAGTTCGATATCATCCTTGAGAGGATGTCCCTGGAATTTGTAGTAGAACCACATCCCTGAGGGCACATTTATTTGTCCACCTGCGAGAGTGCACCCGTTGTGTGTGACATCATATTGCCAGCTGTTATTAGTGCTATAATCATCGGCGTAAGTATGCCTCAGATACCGTTTTCTCCAGCCATCCAAAGTCAATTCTACGTACTCATTGGAGAGCAGACCAGGGCCAATGTATAGGTCGCCCTCCTCAATGGCATTCCAGGTTTTCACATGTGGGTGGGTGAGCTGCAACCCGCCGGAATAGAACCCACCGATCTTAAAAAGGATGGGTGTTGGTGCTGTACCATAGTTGAATTTATAAGTGCTATCCTGAGGCAATGCGCATATTCCCAGGGCAACCCCCTGATCCCAATTATGATACATGCAAGGATCTTCCATCCAGCATGTCACCCTCTGCACCGGGCCCCTGGCAACCTTGATCTTCTCGGGATTGGTTGCCATCTTCTTAATATAATAGAATCTATCAGATCTGCCTATATGGAGCACATAATCCTTAGCGTCATTGTTCACGACCTTCTGGAATGCTTGGCGGTCGCTGTCATTGTTTAAATATACGTAGAAAGTATATTCTCCCCCTTTGATACCCTTATCCCGGAGGTTTACCCTCCGGCCTTCCAGCATCCCGGTCTTGGATGTCTCGATCCCGAATCCGTCCGGTTTAGGATCAGCCACTTTGCCGGATAGGTCCAGGACTCCACCCTCCGGGCCTATGGCCCAATAGTGACTATCCAAAATCGTCATGCCGGCGGCTATTGTGCAGGCTCTCAGATCGGATATATTTATATTGGTTACGATATCTAAATCCAGCTTATCGGATATGCTAATGGCGGTACTCGCCATCAATTCGACATATTCCGCTATGCTGATATTGGCCGGTACCTGGCGATCAAAGTTTCCTATAATGGACATACTCGCCAGCATGGATAGTGTCATTGGTCCTATAATGGACATAGCCGCGGCGGTGTGGAGATAATGAGCGGATATGATCGACATACCCACCCGAGCGCTCACGAATTTCCGATCCGATATACTCAGATTGGCAAGAATCGAAAGCGGCACCCTTTCAAGAATAGAGATGTTTGCCAGGATCTCTCTATGGTTATAAGCATCGATGTCCATGTTTGCCAGTGCCGATAGCTCATAAACATCCACTATGCTCATATTGGCATAGATCCAAGGACTTTCAGTCCCCAGGATAGTTATGTTCGCCAGAGTTTCCAGCTCTTCGGCGCTGGCGCTAACAATGCCTATCCGGCCTATGCCAATTCGACTCTTGCCTATTATCATGGTCCCTCGGGTTTAACTGGTGACTGAATATCTCATGTAGATTGTTGCCGGTACGGTAGATCCTGATGAGCAAGTGATTCCAAGAGTGCCCTGCACTCTCACGTATTGGGAGATTCTTTGAGCGGATGTTATCGGACCTATGGAGCCTACCCCACCCACCAGGCCAACTGATTTCATATTTGAAGCGTTGTAAGTTGCCAGGAGGTCAGTCTTTGAGCTGGTTAGCCCCTGAGCAACCATCTCGGTACCGCTATCATCTTGCACGCCGGTGGCCTGTGTGTAGGTGTCATTCGTGTCATCGGCGACAAATATCTGAGCACCTGTCCAAGCTACATATCCCCTGGGGTTTGGATCAGGGACAGCAGGGACTCCACCAGAATAGATCTTAATATCGCTATAGATCTCAGTGTTTAGCACATCGCTATGCAGAAAGATGGTGGCTGTATAGCTGTGCTTATTACCGCTTGAAGGCTTCGGCACCGGATGAGTGGCATTGAATAGATAGCTCTCAGCCGTATTGCCGTCATAGGTCTTCAATTTCAATCCTATAGGTTCGGCCCCGCCCGAGATATCAATCTCAGATGGCCCACTTCCATAAGCTCTTTTAATGCAAACTGGCATTTTTACACCTCTATAAATCTATATAAATCACATTCGCCCATATTCGCTACCTCACTAATAAAATTGCCAGAGGAATTAAAATCCACTTCCCCATGTCCATCTGGAAATATTCGAAGTTCGGCCCGGAAGCCATCTTTCAATGGCACGGTCGACAGGGGAACTCTTCCAGGATCGTCCCAATGGCCTTTCTCCAGGGCCATAACATAGATCAGCTTAGGGGCCCTGGCAGCATCCGGGCCCTTCATCACTATTTCTATTCTGTCGGTGCGGAGAAATGTCGTGTATCCATCCGGCACCTCTGCTTCAAGGATTGCCTGAGCCGATACGGTGCTTATGGGCTCTATCCTGATCTTATTCGCTGTCTGAAAAATAGGTTCATGGCTGCCGTGGTTTTCGGCACTAATCCACTCCTCACACTCTTCGGATGGCACCCTAGCCATCCAGAAATGTGTATCCCAATCATGAATCATACTACACCCGCTCTTAATTCCTCGGCGATCATTGCCCGAATCTCTGGAGTGTAAACTTTTATGTCGAGTTCAACGGGGATCCGGATGGTCAGGTTCTCCATGTCCTGAACCAAGTGGCCCCAGGCGGTGTATGCGGCATTAGTATCCAGGTTCAGGACCATATTGGGCCCGGATTCCTGGATTCTGGCAACCAGCTCCTCCGTAGCCGATAGAGCTTCGGTGGTGTCGAGTTCAGCGACCATACCGATGGAGCCCACTGTCGAAATTCCGTACTTCTGGTTGACTTCCTGAGCAGCGGCAATTTCGGCATCCATCGCATCCCGGTACCCGCCGTAGAGCTTGGTTGGCCCGACATATCCGCCGTTCTCGTTTACGTAGCTCTGCCATTGGGCATTATCGCTCAGGAATTCTCCGTAAAACATGGCATTGGCCGATTTAATCTCATCGAGAGCAGCCGCCGCTTTTTCATCGGTTTTCTTGGCCACGTCTTTATAGTACAGGTCGACGAATTTGTCCAAGCCTATTACGTTTTCATCCAGATCGGCCAAGAGGTCTTGTAGAATTGGCGGCAGTTGGTCGTATATCTCATATAGGGGCTTGATGTATGCCTCTTTGAGCTTTTCCTCGGATACCCCCTCCGTCAGAAGCTCTTTGATGTCCTCGACGTTCTGAGTTATCCGGGGGATGAGATACCCTTCCTGGAACTTGGCAATATTTGCGAAGTTCTCATTGATTAGCTTTGGATCTTCGATGATCTCTGCCAGGGATGGCAGCTCTATGGCCATGCCACCGACGAGATTCTTCTTGTAATCTTCGGCATCTGCGGTTGCAATGGCCGCAATATCGTCCCTGTGGGCATCTGAGACATAACCCGCGTCTATCAGGTCGCCCAAAGCCTGGTTGAACATGGTATTTGATACGCTTCCAGGCTCCAACACGCCTTTCATAACAATGCCCATGCTTTCGGAGAGTGTAGCATCATTGGCCTCTATGGCTTTGGCCTGGGCGTTATACAGCTCATATACTATCTCATCGCCAGCTCGCTCTGCCAGATCCTTGTTTTCATCCATGTACTTAATCCAGGATCTTTGATTGTCTGGGTCATCCCACAGGCTAATGGGTTCCTGCGCGTTAATCTCAGCTAATAGCTCTGCCTGGTGCTGCCGGATGAGGTCGCCCATCAAGCCGTAATAAGCTGCGGTACCTTCTTCAGGGGCAGGTGCTCCGGTAATCTCCTGAAATGCGGCTACGGGGTCTAACTTTACGTAATCTCCTAAGAAGTCTTTTGTCCCGAGGAGCTTGTCACCTGAATAGAGGGACGTGTAATAGCCTGACCCGCCTTTGGTGATCAGCATCTTATACTGCTGATCCATGTATTCGAACTCGCGAGTCATCCGCTCTTTGTTGGGCGTGCTCTGGCTGTTGATCATGGCCAGAAGCCCTTCACCGGTCAGATTCGATAGTGCCATCTGAGCCGCGAACTCACTTCCATAGATATCAGCAGCATTCTTTCCCGCCTTCATCAGGGCGTCTTTTGCTTCGTCGCCTGTGAGCGTTTTGATAACCGCGTCGGTTAGCTCTTCGTCTTCGACCTCTTCCTCAAATCCCTCTTCGAACTCTCCCCCGGTCTCTTTGCCCCAAACCCGTGCATTGACATCACCAAAGAAGTCAAGCACCCCACCGGCGGCATCCGCCACTCCACCAAGGCCCGCTTTCTCTGCCAGTGTCCCAAGTGCGTCCCCCGTGCCTTTGATCGCGGTTGGTATCGCATTGCTCAGGCCGTCCACGATCTTATCAAACACTTCCTTAATTTTGTCGTAAAGCGTCTGGAAGGAGTCTTTCAGATCACCGACATACCCAGAGACCGCCTTAAACGGTCCGCTGTTCTCAATGATCTCAAGTATCTCCGCCTTGACCGCTTCGGCATACTTGCCGCCGATTTCGAAGGCTTTGCTGATGGCCTGGGAGGCCAATACGAGGGCATCTAAGCTCATCCCTGCCATTGTGCCGATGTGCCCGGCCAGGATTCCCGCGCCGGTGGTAAGAGGAGATAGAACGGTAGTAAGAGGCTCCCAAAGGTTCTCGCCTATCTCCCTGATCTTGTTCAGGCCCGTCGCCAGGCCGCTTAGGAGAGGAGTGAATGCTGCCAGAATCGGCCCCCCGATGT
>Ga0302241_1002221_pt1 | contig 12062 bp, 9 predicted proteins | sample AAG_UR_Arg_MG_FD_193532 | JGI IMG/M metagenome (GOLD analysis project Ga0302241, IMG submission 193532) | Enriched activated sludge microbial communities from anaerobic digester in WTTP, New Holstein, Wisconsin, United States - AAG_UR_Arg | ecosystem: Engineered > Bioreactor > Anaerobic >...
TCCACTTTCGTGGGAATGACAAGGAGGGAAACTGGCTATGTTTCTAAAAAATTTATTAAAAATCAATTTTGTGCAGGTAAAATTAGTGCAATAGGTATTCGAACCAACACTTTTTTTACACAACCCGCATTACGATTTATATATACATAAAAATTTCTTTGTGTTATAATAAAAGCAAAGTTTAGAATTGAATAAAAGTGGGTCTATAAATACTGAATATAATTCGGTAATATTTTAGATATTTCTTGGAAAGATATTTATGGCAGCAGGAAAAATTTTAAATAAAAGATATGAAATTTTAAATGTATTGAGAATTATAGATTTTATTACTGTTTATAATGCTATTGATCTTAATAATAGAGAAGTCGTTATTGTGAAAGAACTATCAAGCTTTTTCCCTGATCCCATAATAAAACAACAGGCTATGGAACAATTTAAAAAATATTTCAAGATTTATTCTAAAATTTCACACCAGAATCTTGCAAAGTATAATGATTATTTTGATTATATGGGGAAACATTATATTATTATGGAAAATTTTGAAGGTAATACCCTGAAAGATACCCTTGAGCAATTTGATGGTATTTTAGAATATGATCAATTAATTCTCTGGATGATAGCTCTATGTAATCTGCTTTCTTATTTGCATAATGCCAGCCCCAGGCCAATTATCTTTAAAAATATTACACCTGATAATATCTTTTTAAAAGAAGATGGGCAATTAAAGCTTTTTAATTTAGGTCTGCCTAATATAGATGAGGGTTACAATAAATCTTCCAGAGATTTTTACACGTATTTTTTATCTCCAGAACAGTTTAAAGGCAAAGTAGATATTAGAGCTGATATTTATTCACTGGGAGCAACTTTTTATTATCTTCTTACAGCTAATCTTCCTCCAGAACCTTTAAAATTAGCCATCTCCAGGGAGATTATTCCTTCTCCAAGAAGTTTTATTGGCGAAATGCCATTGGATCTTGAAAAATTAGTCCTTAAATCTATGAGTATCAATGTAGAAGATAGATATCAGTCAGCCGAGGATATGAAAAGAGATCTTAAAAATATTTACCTCAATATAATAGAAGCAAGAGAGTCTATGTATGATAATAAGACAGATAAAGTTACTTTTTTACAGAAAGCCTTAAAAAAGTTTATACCAGTAAGTCCTACTGTGGCCAGAAAAGAAAACTTGTCAAATAAAATATTGGATATAAACACTGTTACAGATGTAGGGAATGAGGATTCTTTCTATAAAAAATTTGGCCAGTCTCTTACTGATATACGGCCAATGAGGTTTAAAAAGATAGAGGAAGAGAAGACTACCGATACTGATAAACTTGCAGGGGAGATAACTTTTAACAGGCCCTTCCTGGCTACAAGCGAGAAATTAAAAGCCCTGATCGAGTTAAAAAGACATGAGAGGAAAAAGCATTCTACCCTTATGTTAGAGAGAGTTACCTCTTCTCTTTCTACTTCAGACAATATTAACCATCCCAGGTCTGAGATAAAAATTTCTACCAAAAAAGATAATTCTTTAAAGATAAATGAAACAATTCTGTCTCCTCATACTATATTAAAAGAACGTTATATGATAGTAGATGTTATAAATGTTTCTTCTATCAGTATAATTTATAAGGGTTTTGATATAAAAACCAATCAGTACCTGATGATAAAAGAACTTATAGATAATTTTTCGGATCTCTCCACCAGACATCAGGCTATAGACCAGTTTAAAATGGAGGCAAAAATTTTATTTAAACTTATTCATTCAAATTTACCTAAATATCAGGATTATTTTGATTATGATTATAAACGTTATCTTATTATGGAATATATAGAAGGAAAGGACTTCATTACAATTATCAATGAAGTGGAGGGTTTTATAGACGAAAAGCAGATAGTAAAATGGGGACTTGAGCTCTGCAGTGTAATTTTATATCTTCATAATATGAAACCTGAACCGATAATTTTTCGCAATTTAAGACCTGATAATATTATACTATCTGACAGAGGAACATTGAAACTCATAGATTTTGGTATTTCGAAGTTTTTTCACAAAGAACAACAGACTTTAGAGGTTGCAAAGATAATAAATCCTCATTTTTCTCCTTTTGAACAATATAGCGGTCAGACAGATGAAAGAACTGATATATATTCACTGGGTGCCGTAATGTATTTTATGTCAACTAAAACAAAGCCGGCAGATGCTATAGATATAAATATGGAAGCGGCAGTTTTAACACCCTGTAGACTCTTTAATCCGAATCTCTCAGTAGAATTTGAGACAGTTATACTCAAAGCTATGAGAATGTTTAAAGAACACAGACATCAAACTGTTGAAGAGTTAAGAGGAGAGTTAGAAAGATTACTTTAGCTCCTAATATGCAAAGTACGATCTGTAATGAGCGGGAATATAAACCATTGCAAATTATTTTTTGTTTAATACTTGACATAAGTTGACTAAACTTTTATAATAAAATTAGATATATAAAATATATTAGTTAATATAGAATAGTAAGGGTTGGTGACCTTTATGGAATTTAAGGATTATTATAAGATTCTCGGTGTGGATAAAAAGGCTTCAGATAAAGAAGTGAAAAAGGCTTACAGAAAATTGGCACGTCAACTTCATCCTGACATAAACCCAAATGATCCTCGTGCAGAAGAGCGATTTAAAGATCTTAATGAAGCCTATGAAGTTTTATCGGACCCGGAAAAAAGAAAAAAGTACGATCTTTTAGGTAGCAACTGGAAAACTGGAGGCGTTAATTTTGATGCCGGAAGTGGTGGTGATCCTTTTAGTTATTTTAAAGACTTTGGATGGGGAGGAGGATTTTCCAGACAGAACAGACAGGGGAGAGGAAGAAGTTCTTCTTTTACTGGTTTTGGTGATTTCAGTGATTTCTTCAATACTTACTTCGGTTCAGATGGTGCATCTATGAATTTTAGCTCTGATATGTTCAGAACTTCTAACAAAATACAAAGTGATGTAGAATATCAAATAGAAGTAACCCTTAAAGAAGCCTATAGTGGGACGGAAAAATCTTTTCAAATTCAGAGACAGGAACGGTGTTCCACATGCTATGGCACTGGAAGAATGGATAACAATCTCTGCCGTAATTGCGGAGGTAGTGGTATAATTCTGGTGAGCAGGCAGATTCAGACCAGGATTCCTCCCGGAGTAAAGGAAGGTTCAAAAATAAGATTGAGAGGTGAAGGAGAAATTCGGCCTGATGGTCAGAGAGGTGATATGTATTTAATTGTTAAACTCCTTTCCCATGACTTTTTTGAGCTTAAAGACAATGATCTATATTGTAAAATTCCTATTAGTATCACCGAGGCAGCTCTGGGAGCAGAAATAAATATTCCTACCCTTAATAGTAAACAGGTCCAGATGAAAATTCCCCCTGAAACTCAAAATGGGAAGAAATTTAGATTAAGTGGTATGGGTATGCCTAAACTTAAAGGAGGTATACCGGGGAATATGATTGTAGAAGTAAACCTTGTAATGCCTCAGAATTTAACTCAGAAAGAAAAAGAATTATTTAAAGAAATGGCCAGGATACGCAGTGATAATCCCAGGGTTTATACCAGAATGGGATAAAAGGTGGTGGATAATATGTGGAAACCGAAACCGGAAGAACCATGTTATACTATGAAAGTTGTCTCGGATTTGCTTGAGCTTCATCCTCAGACTATCAGAAATTATGAAAAATTGGGATTCATCAAACCTCTTCGCACAGAAGGTAATATGAGACTTTTTTCATCGAGAGATATGGAATATTTAAAGGAAATTGTGACATACAGAAACATGGGAATAAATCTGGCAGGAATAGAAGTAATAATAAAACTTTTAAGACAGGTAGAAGAATTAAAAGAACAATTGGAATATTATAAAAAAACAGTAAGTGAATCTGTTGATCTTTATAGTATTCCTGATACTTCAAAAGTTTGATATATAATTAGTTATTTTAATTAAAATTTTTTTTGCAAAATACTTGACATAAATAGACTAAACTTATATAATAGTAAATGAGATAAGATTTAAGATAAGCTTATATAAACATGGAGGTGTTGATAATGTCTAAAATAGTAGGAATTGATCTGGGTACAACAAATTCAGTTGTAGCAGTTATGGAAGGAGGTAAACCTGTTGTTATAACCAATGCAGAAGGAAGCCGTTTGACACCATCTGTTGTGGGTTTTTCAAAAAGTGGTGAAAGGCTCGTAGGACAGATTGCCAAAAGGCAGGCTGTGTTGAATCCTGAAAGTACTGTATCTTCTATAAAACGTAAGATGGGTACCAATGAAAAAGCCAATATTAAAGGGAAGGCTTATACTCCCCAGGAGATATCTGCCATGATATTGAGAAAACTGGCAGATGATGCAAGTACTTATCTGGGTGAAAAGGTTACAAAAGCAGTTATAACAGTACCAGCATATTTTGATGATTCTCAACGCCAGGCTACAAAAGATGCAGGTAAAATTGCAGGGCTTGAGGTTTTGAGAATTATAAATGAACCTACTGCAGCATCTTTAGCTTATGGTCTTGATAAAAAAGGTGCAGAGACTATACTTGTATGGGACTTTGGAGGTGGAACCTTCGATGTGTCTGTTCTTGATGTTGGAGATGGACTTTTCGAAGTAAAATCTACAAGTGGAGATACCCGCCTCGGCGGAGATGACTATGATGCACGGCTTGTAAAGTATTTGGCCCATCAGTTTAAAGTTGAACAGGGTATTGATTTAATGCAGGATAAACAGGCCATGCAGAGATTGACAGAAGCAGCAGAGAAGGCAAAATGCGAACTTTCATCTATGTTTGAAACTACAATAAGTCTGCCTTTTATAACTGCTGATCAGAATGGACCAAAACACCTGGAAATGAAGATAACAAGGTCTAAATTTGAAGAAATTACAGCAGATTTAACAGAAAAAACTATTATATCATTTCGTCAGGCTCTTTCAGATGCAGGTATAACCGAAAAAGATATAGATGAGCTTATACTTGTGGGAGGTTCTACCCGTATGCCATGTATTGAGAATTTAGTTAAAAAGCTTACAGGGAAAGATCCTCATAAAGGAGTAAATCCTGATGAAGTAGTTGCTGTAGGGGCAGCAATACAGGCCGGGGTTCTGGGTGGAGAGGTAAAAGATGTTGTTCTTGTTGATGTAACACCCCTTTCTCTTGGAGTAGAGACTCTTGGAGGAGTATCTACTGTATTAATACCGAGGAATACATCTATTCCAACAAGAAAAAGTGAAATATTCAGTACGGCTGCAGATGGCCAGACTTCTGTAGATGTTCATGTCCTTCAGGGAGAACGTCCTATGGCCAGAGATAATAAAACTCTTGGGATGTTCAGACTGGATGGTATACCTCCTGCACCCAGAGGAATACCAAAAATTGAAGTTACTTTTGATATTGACTCCAATGGTATAGTAAATGTTTCCGCAAAAGATATGGCAACAGGTAGAGAACAGCATATAACTATAACAGCCTCTACAAATCTTAGAAAAGATGAAGTTGACAGAATGGTAAGAGAGGCGGAAGCTCATTCTGAAGAAGATAAAAAACGTAAAGAAGAAATTGAAGTTAGACATAATGCTGATTCACTGTTATATCAATTGGAGAAGCAGCTTAAAGATTACAAAGATACGATTCCATCTCAGGATAGACAGAATATAGAAACAGCAATAAATGAACTTAAAGATGCTTTAAAGAGTGATGATTTAGACAGGATAAAGAGATCTGAAGAGAAACTCAGAGAAGCTTCTTATAAGATGGCTGAAGCTCTTTATGGAGGTGTTAAGGGAGGAAGCCATAGTAATCCACCACCTGGTAGTCCCTGTGGAGGAGAACCATACGGCCCACCTCCCGCCGGGACGGGCTATACCTCGGCTCCACCCTATGGAGATAATGTAGTAGACGCAGAGTTTAAAGCTAATTAAGGATAGGCGGCTCCTGTGGCCGCCTTAAATGTTATAGTTGTGGGAAGTGAATCATGGTATTAGTGAAATCTGTGTAAAGAAAAAGAATATAGAAAGAAGGAGATGATATGACTAATGGTTGTGATAAAAAAAATATAAATATGTTAAATTTATATAGAGAAATAGGTCTTGAAGGACACTATATGAAACTGGAAAATTATAAAAATCGTCTGGCTTTAGCCCGGGAATTTGAGAAGAAGGATTATTTTGTTACTGCAGGTCAGATACATGCTGTTAAGGTAGCTGAATTTATAATGTTTTGTAACTCTATAAAAAAAAAGGAGCAGTAATTGATGAGGTGGAATAATTTTAATAGTAATGCGTAATACCAATCTACCATCAAACGTAGTAAAAACAACCTTGAGGCTACGGAAAAACGAAGTTCTCCGAAGGACAAAAAGATGGCGTATTTAAAGGAAGTTTTAAGTTAATTCCATGTCGAAATTTAAAGGATATTGCCTCAGGTATAAGAAGTATAAGTATTCATATTTTTTTGGAGTAGCCTCAAGACTGTTTTATTAGTACACTTGATGAATAATTGGTATAACTCCTGATTGTATTCTTATGGTCAGTTCAGTAGTCTGGTGAGCAGTGAGTAGTGAATAGATTTTACTTCTCACTGCTCCTTTATTTGAATAGAGGGGCAGAGAAGCGGTAAGAAGCCCGCCACTTATAGCCGTGGGAGGTCGGGTTCACCAGGTACAATAAAAATTAACTTTTAAGTTAATTAGTAAAAAGGGAAAAAAAGAAATGATGTCGAATTAATTTAAATGCATAGGAATTTTCATTATTGTTAAATTATTAGCTTCAGTAAAAATAAACCTTTTATGTTTAAAGCTATGAGCAATCAGTTTAAGGAAAAACTGAAAGCTGAGGGTTGATAGCTAATAATAATTTGAATTATTGTAATTTTATGTGAGGTCAGGATGGCTCAGAAGAGATTGTATTATGATGATTCTTATATAAAGACTTTTAGTACTCTTATAAGTGATACTTATTATAAGGAAGATAGATTATCTCTGGTTTTTGAAAAAACTGCCTTTTATCCAGTTTCCGGAGGACAACCTTGTGATTTTGGTACTATAGAAAAATGTCCTGTTGAAGAGGTTTTTGAAAGAGAAGATGGAGAAATTGTCCATATACTTAAGGAGAAAGAGAGCTTAGAGTTTAAACCTGGCTATGAGGTTAATTGTGAGATTGATTGGGACAGGCGATTTGAGCATATGCAACAGCATACGGGACAGCATATTCTTTCCCGGTCTTTTTTGAAGCTTTACAATCTTCAGACAGTGGGTTTCCATCTGGGGAAAGATTTTTCTACAATAGATTTAGATGCTTCTCAAATGTCTTTAGACAAACTGTATGAAGGAGAAACATACGCAAATAAGGTAATATTTGAAAACAGACCTGTTTATATCAGGTATTTTAATGAAGAGGAAATTGAAAAGATAAAACTTCGTAAAGATCTGGATTGCTCTGGTCTTTACAGGATAATAGAGATAAAAGATTTTGATTTATCTGCCTGTGGAGGTACCCATTGTAACACTACCGGTGAAGTAGGTCTGATAGTAATTAAAGGATGGGAAAAATTAAAAGATAAATTTAGAATAGAATTTTTGTGTGGTCTGAGAGTTTTAAAGACATTTAGAGAATATAATGCCATCTTTAAAGAGATTTCATGGAGATTTTCCGTGGGTTTACAGGATGTAATTTCTAAAATGGATAAATTGACAAATGAAAGCAATGAAAATTATAAAGCTTTAAAAAAATTTAAAGAACAATGTCTTAATCAGGAAGTTGAGCTCTTATATCAGAATGAAGAAAAAAACAAACAAGGGATTACCCATATAAGACGTTCTTATGATGATAAAACTTTTGAGGAGTTGAAATCTCTGGCAAAAAATGTTATTATGAAATTTGAAAAAACTATAGTTTGTTTTGCCACTACTTCTGAACCGGCCAGTATAGTTATTGCTAGATCAAAAGACTTAAACTTTAATCTGTCGCTTTTTATGAAAGGATTTAATAAAGATTTTTCTGGAAAAGGTGGAGGCCAACCTGATTTTGTGCAGGGTGGAGGATATAAGGTACAGGATGTAGAAAATATATTTGAGAGAATTCAGGAGAGTGTTCTTAACTGTAAGAAAGAAGATTGTAAAAGTTGAGATAATATATTCAGGAATATAAATAAATGGAGGAGGAGGAAGCTGAAAGAAATAACAGCTTATATCAAAAGATATGGCAAAAGATAGATACTATTTACCAGAGGGAACTTTATTAAAAGAGAGATTTAAAATAGTTAAACATCTAAGTAGTGGTAGAAATAGTAATCTTTATATTGTAGAGGATCGCAAGAAATTTGATTTCTGGGTAATTAAAGAATTGATAAGTAGTTTCAATAATCCCATTGAAGCAAAACAGGCCTATCAGCAATTTGAATTACAGGCAAAAATTTTGAATAAGCTGGATCAACCTCAACTTCCTAAAGTTGAAGATTTCTTCGAGGAAAATTCAAGACATTTTCTGGTAATGGAATATCTGGACGGTAAGAATTTTAAAGATTTAGTAGAATCGGAAGAAGAGTTTTTTTCGGAAGAGGATATTATAGGCTGGGCAATTCAACTCTGCGAAGTCCTCAGTTATTTACACGGCCAGAAACCTCATCCTATAATTTTTAGAGATTTAAAACCGGAGAATATAATTTTAACTAAAGATAAAAGTGTAAAGCTTATTAACTTTGGTATATCAAAACTGTTTGATCCTCACTCCAGAACCCTGGCTGTTGCTAAAACTATAACTCCTCATTTCTCACCTATAGAACAGTATGCTATGGTAACAGATACTCGAAGTGATATTTATTCAATGGGTGCTACCCTTTATTTTATATCTACAAAAGTGTTACCTGTAGATGCTATAGATCGTTCAATGAATAATGTGCCTCTGAAGTTTTGCCGGGAATACAATAAGTCTATATCTCTTGAGTTAGAAGGAATCATCTTAAAAGCTATGGAGTTAGATAAAGAAGATCGTTATCAATCTGCAGAGGAAATGATGAATGTTCTTAAAGAAATTCAAGCCACTGTCAGAACTTCAGAAATGACAGATCAATTCTCCGGTGCAAGTTCATCAATTCAAACTATAGACCCTGATGCAATACAGGCTTTAAGTAAAAAGACCATTGTTATGCCAACTGAAGATATAGATACCAGACCTGTTTCAAGTAAGGCAGAAACAAAAACTGCCCAGGTATCTGAATCTGAAGAGATTCAATCCGTGGAAAAAGATTCTACGTCAAAAAAGAAAAAGGTAAAAAAAGTCAAGAAAAAACAGAAAAAGGAAGAAAAGAAACCTTTATCTACTAGATTTATTCTTATTGGAATATTTTTCCTGGTTATAGTTATATTTATTGTATTAAAATTTATATTTAAATTATAATATTTTAAAGGTTTATCTCTAAAAGAGTATTTTTATTTTCCATATTATTTTCATTAATCACAGGAATATGCTTATTCTGTGAGGGAGTTTGGACGTTGTTTTCTAGTTTCTGGTTTTCCTGCGGGGGAATAGTTTTACCTGCTTCTTCCATTAAGATTATAAGTTTTATTTCTTTATCATTATAAGAAAAGGTCATGATTTTTTTATATCCTGATCCTCTGTTCTCTTCTGTAAGAAAATTTCCTATTTTTTCTTCTTTTTGCTGTCCCTTTTCCTGATTTTGAAGAATATATACCTCGGATTTATATATTTTAAGAATAAAGGATAGTTCTTCAGTCTTGTCTCCCTGTTTATTTGAAGGAAATTCTATGTTATATTCCAGTACCTTGTCATTATTCTGCTGAGTTAATTGAAAAACTCTGACATTTCGCTCTACTATTTTATTGACTTCTACATTTACTCTATTTGTTTGTTTCCAGATAGGTATTCCTTTGGACTTTATGTCCAATCCTTTTAATAGATCACTATCAGTAAGTTCTAAAGCATTATTCTGATTACTCTCTGGAGCAACTGATGGTTCAGGGAATTTATACCCTTCCATGGGAGGATTATTGTAATATCCGGAATATCCTTCCTGATTGCTGTTATTTTCAGGGAATGCCTTTAGTTTATCATCTGTTTTTTTAAAGTTAAAAGGTTCATTAACACTTGAAGGTTTATAATAGCCATTGTAGGAATTTACATTATTCTGAGAGTCTCCCTGACTATTATTTCTGGTAGTTAAATAATCATCATTGCTTATTATAAGATTTGGCAAAGGCTTATCTGGTGGTCCCTGTTCCTGAGAAAATACCGGAATATGACAGATAATAAACAAAACACTTATATAGAAAAGATATTTTTTTAGCATTATAATCTCCCTTCTTTATAATCAATCATTCATAGCCGTATAAACAATTATCCTGGTGGTGGCGTAGGTGTTGGAGTTAATAAATCTATAGGAGTCAGGGTTCCATCAGGAGTTGGTGTATCTACAGGCGTAGGAGTTGGTGGTGCCACTTCACCTTCCTGGATGTCTACAGTTTGAGTTTCATTTTTCTTAACTGTAGCATTTTTACTGGCTATAAAGGTATTATCCTGTTTTGTTACAGTAAGTAAATATTCTCCTACAGGTATATTTACAAAAGAATATCTACCTTCAATATTTGTATCCTGTATACTAACTCCATATACATTTATACCATTAATTTCTACTTGAACCCCTGGCATGATTTGACCATTGAGATCAAAAATCTGCCCCTGTACACTTCCTATATCAGGATCGTTACTGTCACCACATCCATAAATTATAAAAGGTGTAATTAATATTAAAAGAATGGCAAAACTCAGAATTATATTAAGATTACTTGATTGTTTCATTCAATAATTCCTTTCGTTAAAATGTAATTACGTCTTATCTTACATATTTTTAGTGAATATGTCAATATATATAGTGAAAGGTGAGACGTAAAGGGTGAAGAATAATGATTAACGAGTGAAAAGGCTATCAACAATCAGCTAAGTACCGCAACAGACAAGTTAGTATCCATCTCACAAGTCTGTCCCTGTCCGGGCTCTTACGCAAAATCTATGAACCTGTTACAATGAAATCTGTTATTACAGACTATGTTTAAAGCAATCAGCTTAAGGAAAAAAGCTGAGGGCTGAAAGCCAATCATAATTATATTATGAAAGTAGAGTTAACCCCTTGATTTTATTTTTTTATAATGATATTCTATGGTTGATTTTGTAATAAAGTAATATTGAAGGAGAAGACTTATGAGTAATAACTTTGAAAAAATTGCAAGGAGAATAGACTCTTATGAAAAAGATATGATTGAAATGCAGAGAGAACTTACGGCTATTCCTGCTTTAAGTCCTGTAAACGGAGGAGAAGGTGAAGTAAAAAAAGCAAAAGCTATTCTGTCATTTCTTGAAGGTATGGGTTTTAAGGAGATTCTGGAGTTTAATGCACCTCATATTGCTGCACCCTGTGGTTACAGGCCCAATATAATAGCAATCTATAAAGGAAAAAGTGATAGAAAAACAATCTGGATAATGTCTCATATGGATGTAGTTCCACCGGGTGATCTTAATATGTGGAAAACAGATCCCTATAAAATAGTAGTAAAAGATGGGAAAATCTATGGAAGAGGCACAGAAGATAACCAGCAGAGCCTTGTTTCATCAATATTTGCAGTTAAGGCTTTCTGGGATGAAGGAATTCTGCCTGAATATGATGTAGGGCTGGTTTTTGTAGCCGATGAAGAAACAGGAAGTCAGTTTGGCCTTTCTCATATTTTAAAAGAATATAAGGGTTTTCGAAAAGAAGATTATATACTCGTTCCTGATTCCGGAAATATTGATGGTTCAATGATTGAAATAGCTGAAAAATCTATAATCTGGATTCAGTTTACCACTACAGGAAAACAATGTCATGCAAGTCGCCCTTCTAAAGGAGTGAACAGTTTTAAAGCTGCTTCTCATCTTGTTGTAAAACTACAAGAGCTTTATAATATTTTTCCTGCAGTAAATTCTCTTTATGATCCTCCTATAAGCACCTTTGAACCTACTAAAAAAGAATCCAATGTCCCTAATAT
>Ga0302241_1002237_pt1 | contig 11966 bp, 5 predicted proteins | sample AAG_UR_Arg_MG_FD_193532 | JGI IMG/M metagenome (GOLD analysis project Ga0302241, IMG submission 193532) | Enriched activated sludge microbial communities from anaerobic digester in WTTP, New Holstein, Wisconsin, United States - AAG_UR_Arg | ecosystem: Engineered > Bioreactor > Anaerobic >...
GTCCGGGGGACTGGTCCCCCGTCTCAGCAAACACTGTCTTCAGTCCGCTTCAACATTGCTTCTCTCGCCGCGTGACCCACAAATTCTGCTGACGAGCCGTTTTTTTTTGGGGGAGGGCCGACGATGAAATACATCCACGCCTCAGCACTCGTTGCCCTTCTGCCAGCGATCGTTTCGGGAGCCGACGCCGTACGTGTGCCTCCGGAAGGCATAGCCGATGAACGAAACCAGCCCGGCGAATCGGTAGCTGGGATCGGCATAGTGCTCGATGACGTAGAAGGCGAACCGTCGATCAGTGGCCTCGTTCGGAGGCAGTAATGACCTCCAGATCGGCCTCAGTCACCAGTTCGCCGACTTTGCGGAGCAACGGTCGCCCCTCGCCGCGCGGCGTGCCTTCCGCCAACCGGACATGTTCGAGTGCCAGCCAGCCTCGACGCGACGGCTTGCCTTCGCCGGGCTCGAACTCCACGCGGACGCCGTCCTGGTCGACGGCCAAAACCTGGAAGGTTTTGCCCTTCTCAGCGGTCCCAATCGTGCGCGGCCCCGTTCGAATCGGTGCGCTGTCCACCGTGACTTCCACGGTATCGCCATGAACGTAAGCGAGTTCCCGACGGCGCTTGCGCAACTCGTTGAACAATTCGTTCACCAGCACCCGGACCGACTGCTCGGCCTTTCCTTCCGCGGCGGCGTCCCCCTGTTCTGCTGCGGTCGCCGCCTGGACCAGCACGCCGGCCGTCTTGACTTCCGCTTCTGTTGCCCGGAACCTGCGCCGCACGTCTTCCTCGCTCACGCCCTTTTGAAGCCACACCGCCACCTGAATCGCCTTGAGGCTGGCGCCGGCCTCTTTCCCCTTGGCGATGACCCGGGTGGCCGGACGATCCGTCGTGCCAAGGCGAAACGAGCTGCCGGCACCGGGCGTGGGTTTGGCAAAATCGCGACAGAAAGCCTCCAGCAGGAAAGTCCGAGGCGCATTGTCGTTCAACACCATCACGTTGACGCGCCGGTACTTGTCGCCGGCCTGTTGGTATTTCACGCCGTGGCATACCATGCTCTGCACCTTGCCGGAAGTGCTTTCCACAACCGTGCCCGGCTCGACGATCACGTGAACCGGTCGATCCGCCTTGCGGCGAACTTCGACCCGAACGGCATCGCCGCTGCACACCCCTCGCCCTTGCACCTGGACCTCGACCAGTCCGGTCTTGACGGCGACATCCAGCGGTACGGGCGTCGGATCGGCAGCGACCAGTCCGATCGTGGAAAAGACAGAAAAACCGACGGCGAGCCAGCTTGCGCGCAGCACGACTTGAATCCTCGCGATTATCGTACCGAGACGTTGGCTTTGGAGTACACCTTACCGTTGTCGCGAAGGACGACCCAGCCGGCCACCGCGGAAACCTCGGCACCGCGTTCTTTGGCGTTGTGCCGCTGCATGTCGTAGCGGTCGCCTACCTGGACGAGATCGATGCGGTTGTTGATCCCGGCCCGGTCCAACACGGCATGGACCCAGTTGATCAGCGGCGTCAACAAACGCGGATTTCCGTCCGGCTTCCAGACGTAAAAGGCTTCGCCCAACTCCTTCAGCAGCTTAGGCTTTCGCTCCTGGTCGGCCGCACGGAACGCTAACAGGTAGCCCAGCATACCGACGGCGTCGTCCGCCTTGGCTTGGACCTCGGACAGCAACATACCGCTGAGCGATCCGATGCCCGGATCGACCTTGAGCTGATCGCCAAAAATGATTTGGCTCCAGTTCCCGCCGGCCCCGCCGGTTACGGGGATGGAACCTGGGCGAGCTGGTTGCGCTGGCGAGGGCACGGGGACGGCCTGGGCGACGGGAGGCACAGGGGAAGCGGCGGGAATCGGGGCCGCAGCCGCTGGCAGAATCTGGGCCGTGGGGGGCAGCATGTCGCTGGGCGTCTGCGCCGGGGCAGCGCCAGCCGTTGATGGCGCGCGGACGGGCGACACCAAGGGCGCTTCAACCTTCGGTTCGGCCGCCGGCCGGCGTTCCTCGGACGGCGCGGATTCTCTCGTCGCGGCAGCGGGCGCCGGGCGTTTTTCGGCCGCCGCGGCGGGGGCTGCGCCCAGGTGCTCGGCCAGGGCGTCGAGCGTGACGCGGATCGCCTTGAAGCCTTCTTCGATCTTCTCGACTTGCGGGCGAAGGACGTCGAGCACTTCGATGAGGTTCACGGAGGCGGCGGCAGCGCCCGCTCTTGCGTTTTCTGGAGTCATATTTGCCCTCTGTAGTGGGAAGCGGAACGATCCGCCGAACGAGCCGGTAGCATCAGGCGGCGTTCGAGAAATCACTGTCCGGTGTTTGTTGCCGATCATCACACGGAGTGTGATGGCTACTTTGACGCTGCTAACGGCCGATTTCGATGTTGTCCAGGCCGCCGGTGTCGAGGAAGTAGCTTTCGTCCGCCAGCGTCCGCCAGTTGAAGAACACGTTTTCGTCCAACACGGCCGGCTCCCCGGCGACGGTGCCGGAGACCGAGTCCAGTTCCAAGTGTTCCTCCGTCTCCTCGCTGGAGGGCACGCGGCGGATGCGGACGGTGACTTCCGTCGGCCCGATGCGGTCCTTGGTCTCCATCTTCAGCACGTAGATCGGCGTGGCCTGGGCGTATTCGTCGCCGGTCATCTTGCGCGCCAGCACCGTGCGCAGCGCGATCGTGGTGAACTCCGTCCATTCGTCCTTCGTATTTGCGTCCTCCACCGGATGGAACAGCACGCGTTCTTCACGGATCGTCGAGGTGGACTCGGTCATCACGCCCCAGTAGTACGTGTTCTCTTTGTCCTTGCCCTGCATCGAGAACTTGAACTGGGACAGCATGCCGTTGCGGGCCATGAACTCGATGGCGGCGCCCACGACCACGGCGCTCTTGGGATCGACGATCAAGCCGGGCTTGTTGCCCTTGACGTCCTGGTACGGGTACCAGTTTCCGGCGTAGTGGTGGAACATGGGGATGATCCGCGTGGGCGGCAGCGGCAGGTACTTTCGCACCAGCTCCTGCAGGTAGCCCAGCTTGGTCGGCTGGCCGGCCAACAGCAGCACATCCGCCTGGTACTCGGCCATCCGCGTGCAGAAGTCGAACAGCAGATCGTCAAAGACCTCATGGACGACCTCCTCGAAGGCGGCCTTCTCATATCTCAGGCCCAGTTCCTGGTTGAAATCGTAGTAGCCGGGGCCGCGGAGCTTGGTACAGACCTGGTCGAGGGATTCGAGCACGGCCGGATCGACGATTTCGGGGTTGGTGTGGCTGATTTCTTCCAGTTCGCCGCCGCCCCGCTCGGCCTGCGCGGTCTCCTCGACGGCCGCCTGCAAGTGCGCTTCGGCCAGCGGGACGAACATGCGGTTGATCCAGTCGATGCGCTGGGAACTGAAGCCGCGGTTCTTGGGCACGCGCGGCCCGAACAGCAACTGGACATCCTCTTCTTCCATGCCGATGGCCCGCGCAAAGTGCGGCACGATGATCTTCTCCAGCAGGCGTTTGACCAGCTGGTCGCCGGCGATGGACACGCCGTCCTGGTGCAGGATCTTGCCGTAGATGTAGTCGTCGATGCCCGGCTGGTAGACGTAGCTGGCGATCATCAGATCGGTCGTGCCGCCGCCGACGTCGATACAGGCGATGCGCAGCTCTTTCTTCTTGCTGTCCTCCTGTGTTTCCGCCTCCGCCGGCTTGCCGCCCCGGCCGGGACGCGCGGGACGCGTGGGGCGAGTCGCCCCGCGGCGGCGGCCGGCCGGCACGGCGTCCACGCTTGCCGCCTGCTCGGCCTCGCCTTCGCCCGCTGGGCCGGCGCCCTTGGACCCCGAATGATCGCGGGCCAGCGCGGAAAACCACAACCGCGGGTCCTGGCCCAACATCCGCAATTCGGCCCAGATGTACGTCAAGTGTACGGCGCTGGCCTCGTCGATGCTGAACGTCAGCGTCGGCTTGACGCGCTGGTACTTGCCCAGCGTGCGGGCAAAGATATTGATCGCCTTCTGGCATTGCTTGACATAGCGCTCCTTCTCCGGCTGGAACATGCCGCTGGGGAAGGTCATCGTCAAGCTGTGAATCTCGCGGGTCCGCGCCGGGTCCTCGGTGCGGCTGCGGTAGCCGATCGAGTTGACGTAGGTGTGCGCTTGGCAGAGCATCTCGTAGACGGCGGTGCTCATCAAGCAACGAGGCGCATGGATCGGCTTGACGGGCGTCATCTGCGCGAACAGGTCCTCCGGCGGATCGTCTTTCTCGATCAGGAAATCGCGGTCGTTCTCGTGGATGAACTTCAGCAGCGGCCCGTGCAGCTTGGCGGCGAACTCATTGGTGCCGTCCCGGTCGTGGGGATCGGCCATGTACCAGAACGCGCCTTCCAGCCAGCTCTCGTCGTCCGCCCACAGGTAGCGTTTGGGCGAACTGACCCCCATGCGGAAATCGCCTTTGGCCCGCATGATCTGGCAGATTTCGTCCACCTCGCGTCCCAGGCGGACCATGGACCAATCGTCGAACAGGTTCGGTTTGACGTACGTCTCCCGCTCGCGAGCCACCTGCTTCTTGCCGAAGATGCCTTTCTTGGTTTCGCGGTAGAACTCCTTCTTGGCCATGGCGGGCGGCTCCAAGTACGGCACGTTGGCCCACCGCGTCTTGGAGGAGAACCAACGCGTGGCCGGCCGGCTGATCTGCTCGCCTTCGTCGTTGAAGTAGTCCAGGCTGTACCGGTTGGACAGCTCGAACGGCATCATTTCGGCCGTCTGCGAGACCTCGCCTGCCATTTCGATCAGCAGCGCGCCGGTGCGGCTGTTGCCAAAGTCCACGACCATGTGGACGGGCTTGGCCTCGCCGGCCGTAGCCGAAGCGGCCCGCAAACACAGTTCGACGGGCGGCAAGCCCAGCAACGGCTGTCCGGTCCGGTCCAGGATGTTGCGGAGCGTCACGTGGAAGTCGCCAGCCAGCGTGGTGGGATCGGCAAAGTAACCGATTTCCGGGTCGCCCAGGCTGGTATCGACCGCCAGGAACAGCTTGCTCACGTTCGACTGGATGATCTGCCACTGGATGTAGGGAAAGACGAGCGATTCGAACTCCTCTTCGTCGTCATCACGCCGGCCATCCTCGTCGGCCTCCGCTTCCGGCTGACAGCGGCACGTCTGCCAGCCGTAGCCGATCTGGGCCGTTGTGTAACGGCGCCCCGATTGAAGCGGTATGCAGACGATCTGGACTCCCGTGTTGGCAAACAGAATGTGCATGAGAATCTTCCGTCTATTGCGAGTTGCCGTACCGTTCGATGATCTTGGCCAGTTCCGGGTTGCCCGCCGGCACGCGGATTTCGGCCCCTGCACCCGCCGCGAGGAACTCCGGCAGGCGACTGGCCCAGCGGTTGACGAACGAGGCCATCAGGCCGAATTCTTCGGCCTCCACCTCCTTCTCGACCGCTTCGATCCGTTCGTCGCTGGGGCCGGGGTTCATCACGTAGTCGTTGAGCATGATGCCGACGTACTTCCGCCGCGCCCGCCGCTTGGCCGACTCGTCCCGCAGCTTCAGGTTCACCACCTTCAGCAACTGGTCGTTGATCTGCTCGAAGTGCTGCCCCGCGCACAGGGCGTCGCGGACGTAGCGGGCGAATTGGCCGAAGTCTTCGGTGCCCAGCCACGGTCCGCCCTGCGGGTTCTTCTTGGTGTTCTCCTCCCATTTGGTCACCGTCGTGACCGTGGCCCATTCGTGCCAGAATTCCTGCAGCTTGCGGGTAAAGCGCTTCTCCATCGGCTCCGGCCGGCCCACGGAAGCCCGCGCGGGAATGTCCGCGAAATCGGACAGCAGCCACTGATCGCCGTCCTCGAACCCCAGCGTCTTCTGCAGCGTCTGCACGCGGTCGTAGACCGCCTGGGGGTTGGACCGCAACCAGTCAATGACCCGCTCGGCGCACATCTTCCGCTGCTCGCGATCGACGTTCGAGTCGGCGTTCACGTACCAACTCTTGGCCAGTTGCGACAACCGGCCGCGGACCTCCTTGATGCTGTTCTCCAGTTGCTCTTGCTTCTTGTGCGCCGTCGTGATCTCCCGCCAGCCTTCGCTGATCAACGACAGCCCGCCGTCATTATCCGTGATGGCCCGTTCCCATTTCGTGTCTGGGTTGGCCACGTACTTCTGCACCGCGGCGGACTTCAGAAACGCCTCGCCCGCTTTGTTCCACTTCTCGATCCCTTCCTCCTCTTGCGCTTTTCGGTTGGCGTCCCAGGTTCCGGGATAGCGGAGCGGATAGACGTTCATAAAGGGCTGGTTCTCGCCGCCGAAATCGGACATGACCTCGCCCAACGCGTCCGCCAACTGGTTCAGACGCGTGTTGTACAGCATCGGGTTGGCGAACTCGTCCCGGTTCCGGAACTCCTCGTCGATGCCCGTGATACCCAGGAACAAGGCCGGCAACTTGTCGCGAACTTTCTTGGGCCAGATTTCGTCGCCGTACCGCGCCCGGCCCCACTTGTCGATGTGGTACTTCATCTGCGAGGTCACTTCCAGGTTGCCGCCGCGGGCCAACAGCAGCAGCGTCTGGATCAGCATCTCTTCCGTGTAACGCTCGAACAGATAGGCCACCTTGCCCCGTTTGACGATCTCCATCTGCTCTTCGATCGTCTCGGCCGTCTGGCGTTTGCCCTGCTCCGCGCCCTGGCGGCCGGCCCGCATGCCGGGGATGTCCAGGATGTCGATCGACTCGATCACCTTCCGCCAGCTTTCGTTCAGCCGGTGCGGGAGGACCGGCATCACCATCTCGAGCATCGAGGCCTGGATCGTCTCCAGCTGTTCGTTGCCGCCGCCGCGGCCTTCCTCGAACTCCAGCACGTGCCAGCCGTTCTTTTCCATGAGGCGGATATCGGACCACTTGACGAACTTGAAGCACCGCGAGTTCCGCCGCTCGTGCTGTTTGGCCCGCTGGCTGTCCAGCAAGAACCGCACGCCCGCCCAATGCGTCAGAATCGCGGGGTCGTGCTCCTCGCTGGAAATGCTGGTCAGGAAGTTGTTGATCCGCATGAACATGCTGGTCAGCGAAGGCCAGTTGTTCCAGAACATGTTGGCGGCTACGGCGATGTAGCCGTCCTCGGTCAGCGGGTAACGGTTCAACAGGCCGTTGAGGACCGATTCCTTGGATTGGAAGCCGCGGCGGTCCACGACGCGCATGTAGGCATAGGCGTCGACCAGGTCCAGTCGCCAGCGGCGGTCTACTTCCGTCGACGAGTAACGCGTGGCCACCTCGTCGAACATGTCCTCCAACTGCTCCTGCGTCCAGTTCTTATCCGGCGTGACGCATTCGACCTGGAAGCCCCGCGCCAGCACGCGCAGCCACTGGGCCCGCGTCAGCGCACGGACCATCACGGGGTACTCCGGCGACATGTTGGCGGCAATTCGGTCCTTGGTGGTAAACCGCGTGACCAGCGCCGTCGCTTCATTGGAACCGCTTTGCGGGTTCAAGTCGGTATCGAACGACAAGAACTGGAAATAGGCGGGCGGTCCGTTCTGCTCGTCGCGTCCCAGCGGGCTGTAGTCGTCGCTGCTGGCCTGCAAGACGCGGCCCACGAACAGGCTCTTGCCCACCTGCGATGGGCCGTAGACGGCGGCCGCCACGGGGACCTTGGCCGAACTGTACAAGGCCGCGGCCAAGCGGCGCAAACGCGTCAGCTCGAATTCGTCGCTGGGCGAAACCGGCAGCAAGTCCTGCTGGACCCGCCGCTGGTTGAATTCGCTGACCCAGTTCGCCAGGTCAGTGGCAAGATTCTCTGTTTCCTCCGCCAAGCGGATGATACGGCGATCTCGATCGTCTGGAAAACCCACGTTGCTTCAGACTCCCTAACCAAGAGATGGAGAAAGTTGCCTACGAACCGGCTTTTCCAACTTCAGAACGCTATTCTAAGCAAAGTCGCGCGGGAGCAGTACAGGGCCACGGACAAAAACCAAGCAGCGTTCGAGGCCCGCATTCCCTGGTCCAGCCTTCTCCTGCCCCACATTCCCTTGCCCAACCGTCGCAACCCGGAATCGCCGCCACGCCTCACTATTCGCTCCGCCGCCGGTTGAACTCCTTCAGAGCGTCCAGGAATTTGGACCGCTTTTCGTCGTCGTCCCCAGACGCGGCTTTCTTGGGAGGTGTTTTGTTCGTCTTGGCCGTCGCGGTCGTAACTCGGGTCGCCGAGCCGCCAGACGTGCCTACACCGTCGGCGCGGGTCGCCGATCCGGAGATCGGACCGCGTGTATCCGATCCGCGCGTCTCCGACCCGACGGGATAAGCCGGTGTCGCGCCGGGCGCTCGCGTCTCGGAACCACTGGGCGCCGGCGTGGCCGGAACCGGACTGCCGGGGGCCGGCTTGCCGGGCGCGGGAGCAGGTGAACCCGGCGCCGGGGTCGGTTTGGCATCGCCGGGCGCTGGGGCCGGCGCACCGGGGGCGGGCGAGCCGGGCGCAGGAGCCGGCGAACCGGGAGCGGGCGCCCCCGGCGCGGGCGAACCAGGACCTGGAGCCGGGTTGCCTGGGGCCGTGGTTCCCGATCCCACGCCGGCTTTCTCCAGTGCCCGCTGCACCTCCGCCGGATCCGTTCCCGCCGGAATCCGGATCCGCACTCGCTCCCGCACCCGAGGTCCGTCCGGCACGGCGACCGTCGGCGCGACGTCGACGGCTTCCGTCACGGTGCGCCGGGCAGCCGACGCCAGACTGAATTGCACCTGGAATTTGCGGATCCTGTCATCAATCCGTCGCTCGACGTACAGGTCATACTCGTCCTCGGCCGTGCGCGGAATTCCCGTCGTCACCATCAACGGCGTGGCGTCGGGGGGGAAGGCCGTCCAATCGCACAGCACCGTCCCGGCGGCATCGACCAGGCGGTAATCGCCCGACTGCCGCAAGTACAACCGCAACTCGGCATCAAATTTCTCCGCCGAAATGTTTTTGGCCGCAACGTCAATCTGCTTAAAGTCGGGAACGGCATCCACGTCGACACCCAGCAGCGTCGCTCCCAAGAGGCCGTCCTCGCCCTGATACCGGATCACGTCGCCCGGCACGACCGGATGTTCCCGGAAATAGGCGGCCAACTCGTCGGGGCTCATCCCGACCAGCGACACCCCGTTGACTTCCGTGAGCAAGCTGCCCTGATAGGCCGCCAGCGGGGCGAAGGGGTCGTTGATATTGCCCACGATGAGCCCGCCTCGATCCTTGTCATACAACAGCGCATTGTCACCCAGGTATCCGCCGGCATTGATGTACTTGCCACGCGTCGGCACGGGCGGATGGACACCCCAAATATCGATTTCCGCGACGCTCGTCGGCAAAACGCCGCCTCGGACCTCCACCGTCGCGTTGGCGACCAGACCCGTCTGGGCTAGGCGCACTTGCAGGTCTTGGGGAATCTCGGTGGCTTCCAGCGGCCGCATCAGCAGCGTCCGCTTGTCCAGATCGACGTTCTCGACGCGCGGCTGCTTTTCCCAAGCCAGGGCAGTCGGAACGACCTTGATGATCCGCCCATCCTGCGTCGTGCCCACGAGATTGGCAGTCTCAGGTTGGCCGACTCTCACCGTGTAAATCGGGGGAGTGAAACTCAGCGAATCGATCCGGCCGTCGTTCACGGTGACCTTGACCGTTTGTGATTTCGGCCCCTTGGCCGTGTTCTGCGACACGGTGACTTCCGTCCGGCCCACTTTGCGCGCGGCCAGCCAGACCTCGTAGCCCGCGTTTTCGCCCTCGGTGGAAAAGACCTCGACCACGGATTCATCGGCCGAGACGGCTTGAATCGGCGTATCGCTGCCGGTGGTCACGTTCAGCGGAATCAACTCGTAGACCACCGAGTTGTCGACCTCGCTCGGCGAGACGAAGAAGACGTCCTCCGGCAGCGCTCGGCCGGCGACCGTGAACGCCGTGCTTTTCTGCAAGTCGGCATAGCTCACCTGAACCTCACCAGCGCCTTCCGCTCGGCCCATCAAGTACTCGCCGTCCACGCCGGCCGCCGTCGTGGGATCGACTCTCAGCTTCAGCAGCGACGAGCCGACCAGCGAGTGTTCCTGGCCGCTGGCGTCAATGCCCCGCACGTTCACGCGACTGCTTTGGCCCACGGCAAAGGTCGGCGGTTCCAGGCTGACCGCCAACGACTTGAAATCGGCCTGGACGACGTTCACATCCACCGACGCTTCGGGCAGATTGTCAACAGATCCTGCATCTGCCAGAGGCGGAAAACTCGCCACGACCTTGGTTGTCCCAATGCTGTCGCCCTGAATGAGGCCCTTTTCCCCCTCTTTGAGCAAGAGCAAGCGGTTGTCCCCGGACTCTCCCCAATTCACCACATTTGTCAGATCGACCGTCTTGTTGTCCGCATAATGCCCAATGGCCCTGAGCCTCAGCGTGGAACCGATCGCCACCTTGACTTGATCGGCGGGCTCAATTGTCAGCGAATCCGGCGGCTCGGGCGGCCCCACCAGCACCGTTGCGTAGACAGCCCGATTCCCCAACAGGAAGGTCACCGCTGTCTCGCCCTCGTTCTTCGCGATCGCCACACCGCCGCGGCCGAGTTCCAGCACCTGGGGATCGTTGGACTGGCCCATCGCCAACGGCGTAACGTCCTTGTTAAAGAAGAACCAGCGCCGGTCTTCGACTTTGTACTCGATGCGGCCACCAACCGGACCGCTCCACTGGGCCGGCGTCACCATGAGCTTGGGCCAAGTGAAGTACAGAAACGCCCCAATCAACAGCATCAGGGCAATCGCCAGCCAGGGCGAGGTCAAGACGTCCGTCAGCCCCGTGCGTTTCCGTTTGCGAGCCTTGCCGCCCGCAGGCGGCCGCACGCCTAGAAAGTCCCCCTCGGGGGTTCGCCATAACCTGGCCCGCAACGGCTCGAGGTCCGCCCGCTGATAGCCGACACACCACAACAACCGCCAGTCCTCTTTACCAGCCCGGCACTTGAAGAAGTACGAGTCGAAATCGCTGCTTTCCAAGTCGTTGGTCTGCTCGGCGAGATTCTTCCGCACGACCCGCAACACCATTTCCTCGGTGGACGACTCCGGGCGAATCTTCTTGACCTTGGCCCGCAACGTATCCAAATCGGCCGCAAACTGCTTCTGCAATTCGCCGCGGGTCGCCGGTTGGCAGTCCACATCCTCCAGCCGCCCGCGATCTTCGTCGGTCATGTAGAAGCCGACGACGTTTTCGTTGCGCCATTCCGGTTCAGCGATGTAGTCGCCGAACCATCTGCGGAGAATGGCAAAGTTCATGCCCTGGCGATCCAGCAAGGGCAAACCCGGCTCCAATGCCGTGTGCCGGTAATCGCGGGCGTCTTCGGACAAATCGACGTAGAAGAGGGGTTCGGCCATTCCAATTCACCGCCCTTTGGTTTGCCAGCAGCCACAGGGGGGCTCGCCCTTCAGGGCTGCTGGGAACCGGGAAAATGTAGGTTGTGTCGCTCCGCACTCGCACACCCCAGCCGCGGAGGAGAGCCGGGGACGAACTCGTTTACTTAAGTCTATACCAATTAGAGATTAACATCAATCAGGACTAAGTCCGGACCAATACCGGAAACCGCGCACGACAGCCCGCTCTAATAACGCCTCCGAACCGGGCTTGTACTCACTTCTTGCCCGAATCCTTCAGCCATTTGCTTTCCGACAATTCGCGCAAACCCTTTCGCAGCGAACCCTTCAGCGATCCAATCGCGTCCTTCAGTTTGGCCTCGGCCGTGTCCAGGAGGCGATCATCCTGCTTTCTTTCCCGCGGGCGAATCGTGGGCAGTTCCCCACCCAGCCGCAACAAGACAGCGGTGGAATCGTCGTAGCGGATCTGGTTCTGCTGCCGCAGTCCGATCAGCCATTGCTGCCACTGCTCCAACGGCATGTCCCAGTACGCGTTCCAGTCCAGCGTGGCTCCGGCTTCCAGTTGCCGCATCGTCCAGCCGGCGACGGCGTCCGTACACAGCACCAGCAGATCTCCGGGCCGGCATTGCGTCTCCATGGCCTCAAACTCGACCACGTCGCCGCGC
>Ga0302241_1002244_pt1 | contig 11933 bp, 9 predicted proteins | sample AAG_UR_Arg_MG_FD_193532 | JGI IMG/M metagenome (GOLD analysis project Ga0302241, IMG submission 193532) | Enriched activated sludge microbial communities from anaerobic digester in WTTP, New Holstein, Wisconsin, United States - AAG_UR_Arg | ecosystem: Engineered > Bioreactor > Anaerobic >...
GCTCATGACCCTCACCCCTGAGTCCACGGACAGGCAATCCCGCCGGCGAGCCCGTCGCCGGCGCATGGTGGCCATCATTCCGTCGCTGTTTACGCTGGGCAACGCCGTTTGCGGTTTTGGCTGCATCACCTACGCCGCCAAAGTCGGCCCGGAAGGCGCAACGCCGAACGATCTGTACATTGCCGCTTTGTTGATTTTCGCCGCGATGGTGTTCGACGCGCTGGATGGGCCGGTGGCTCGCTTGGCCAAGCAAACCAGCGCGTTTGGGGCGAACCTGGACAGCCTTGCCGATGCGATCAGCTTTGGCGTGGCGCCGGCCTTCCTGATGCTCAAATTCTCGCCTGTCCTGTTGCACCCGCGCCTGGTGTGGGTGATAGCCGTCCTGTATATGTTGTGCGCGGTGATGAGGCTGGCCCGCTTCAACGTGGCCCAAGACGACGAACCGGCCCACGAGTACTTTCGCGGACTGCCGTCCCCCGCGGCGGCCGGGATGGTGGCATCGCTGGTCGTGATCGCCCCCGGCCTGGAGCGACTGACCTCTCCCGAAATGAAAGAATCGGCTCAGCTGATGGGCAAGTACCTGATGCAGGCGACATCCAGTGCTTTGCCCGTGGTGACGCTGATCGTTGCCTGCCTGATGGTTTCCCGCATCCGCTATCCGCACGTGGTCAACCAGTTGTTTCGCGGGCGGCACACCTACCGGCATTTCGTGAAGCTGATTTTTGCTTCGGCGGCCGTGCTGGTGATCCACGAATTGGCCGTTCCTGTGGTCTTGTTCTGGTTTGTGATCGCTTCGCCGCTGCGGGCCCTGTGGGCGCGTGGGGTGGCACTGCGCTGGTGGGGCAAGCCGGCCGCGTCCGGCAGCTCGCCGAATCAGTGAGCGGGCAAAGAAAGGCTTCTAGCGCCGATGAGCGTATTGCCAACCCCCGTGACGCTTCCTCGGATCGCCGTTACCATGGGCGACCCGGCCGGGATCGGACCGGAACTGTGCCTGCGCCTGCTGCAAGATGCCGAGGTCGCCAGGCAGGCCACGCCTCTTGTGGTTGGAGATGCCGCTGTGCTGAGCCGCGTCGCCCGGCACTGCGGCCTGCCGGTCCCGTCGCACGTGTTCGAGGCGGCCGATTGGCAAGAGATCGGGACCTCGATTCAGGAACCCGCGGTCTGGGACCTGGGGGCGATCGCGGCCGACGCGCTGCAACCCGGCGTGGTCAGTGCGGCAACGGGGCGGGCGTCGTACCGATACATCGAAGCCGCGATTGACGCCGCCCTGTCCGGCCAAGTCGCTGCCGTCACCACGGCGCCGATTCACAAGGAGGCGCTGCACGCGGCCGGGATTCGCTATCCGGGCCATACGGAGATCTTCGCGACTCGGACGGGCGCCGCACGCTCGTGCATGATGCTCACCTCCAACGCCATTACCTGCAGCCTGGTAACGACGCACGTCGGTTATCGCGACGTGCCTGCCCAGTTGACGGTCGAGCGGATTCTGGAAGTCATCGAGTTGACCGCCGAGGCCATGCGGCGCATCCGCGGCCGGCCGCCCAAGTTGGTCGCCTGCGGCCTGAATCCGCACGCCGGCGAACACGGCCTGTTCGGCGCGGGCGAAGAGGAGCAGTGGATCGCGCCGGCCGTAGCCGCAGCTCGGCAACAGGGACTCGACGTCGAAGGCCCGCTGCCGCCCGATACCGCCTTTCTGCCGGCCCGCCGTCAGGCCACCGATGCTTTCGTCTGCATGTATCACGACCAGGGCCTGATTCCGCTCAAGGCCCTGGCGTTCGACACCGCGGTGAACGTCACGTTGGGTCTGCCCATCGTCCGCACCTCGGTCGATCACGGGACGGCGCTGGACATCGCCTGGACGGGCCGGGCCCGGGTCCGCAGCCTGGTGGAGGCCGTGCTCCTGGCCGCCCGGCTGGCGACCGGGTGACGGGAATCAAGCCCTTGGGCTAGAATACGGACAAGCATTGGTTCGCCGTCGGGCACGGCGAGTCTCGACGGGGGAGTTGCGTGATGGAAGCCAAGTCGTTGCTGCCGCGAGTCTGGGAAGTCCCCGCCGGGCCACGCGGAATTTCTGGATCCCTTTTTCCACACGTTCAATCCCTTGCCGGAACAGCGGCGACTCGGCCACCCGATCATAACGCACGCGGCCCTCGGCATCATAAAATTCCGGGTCATCGGGCCGGCCGCCCAACTCGCGGCCCAGGAACACATAGTTGATGCCCGCGCCGGCCAGGGCCGGCTTGATCTGGTCCGAGTTGAACTGGGTCGTGTACTTGGAATAGGGTTGCGAACGGACGTCGGCCACGACTTCAATCCCGTGGCGCAGCAGCAGGTCGAGGAACGTCTGCTCCTCGTGGTTCGAGTGCCCGATGGTGTAAACACGCCGCTGGTCGGGCGCACTTGGCGCAGTCATGAACCGCGACCCCCACATCCTCTACTGCGTCGCGATCGCGTACAGTCGCGAGCGGTCGGAGACGAACATCACGCCGTTGGCGATGGTAGGCGTACTGTAGATCGACGACGGGAACTCGATTTCAGCCAGTTTTTTCAGCTCTTTGCCGGCGGCCAGCACGGTCAGGATGCCGTCTTCATCGCCGATGAACACCTTGCCGTCGGCGGCCAGCGTCGAGCCCCAGATGGCGGCCAGCACGTCGGCTTCCCAATACCGCTTGCCCGTGGCGAAATCCACGCAGTGGATGCGGCCGCTCAAGTCGGCGGCGTACACCAAACCGTCCTGGACGGCCACCGTGGACAGCGTGCGGCGGAAAATGTCTTGGTCTTTCTCACCCGTCACCGAACCGTCCGCGTCAACGCCGCCAAAGTGCCAGATCGCGGCGGAGTTAGGATTCGGCTGATTATCGGGGGTGACCGAGCTGACGTCGCCCCGCTTGGTCGCGTCGATCCGCCACAAGTGGCCGACGCCGTCGCCGTATTCCGGGTCCTGTCCGGTGGCCAACACCACGCTGTTGTCAACAAACACGGGGGTCGCGATCACGTCGTTCTTCGTACCGCGGCCGCTCAACGCATGCTTGGCGTCCTTTGGGTTCAGATCGAACCGCCAGAGTTCCTCGCCCTTGGCCGCGTCGAAGGCGTACAGCCAGCCGTCGCCGCCCGCAAAGTAGACCTGGACCTGGCCGTTGACCAACCCGATCGACGGCGAACTCCACTGGCCGTGCAGGATCTTGTCGCCGGGGGCGTTGCTCTGCCAGACCACCTCGCCGGTCTTCTTGTTCACGGCCAGAAAGCTCGGCGCTTGCGGCGCGGGAATCTTCTCGTGCGACTCGTCCACACCGTTGCTGGTCAGCGCGTATACGTAGTCGCCGTACACCACCGGCGAACTGGCCGCCATGTTGTGCGGAAAGACGCCCAGGGTTTTCATCATGTCCAAGTTCCAGACAATGTCCGCATCCTGAGGCTCGTTGTCGGGCTCGTCCTGGATCGGGCCGTCGTTCTCGCCGTCCAGGAAACCCTCCACGTCAAAGCACAGCAACTCGCAGCGGTTGGTGACGACATAGCCCCGGTCGCCGTCCACGGCCACCGTCGAGCAGATGCCCTGGTCGGGCCAGTCGTTGACGCTGCCCTGCGGCAGCTTCTCACGCGTCAGCTGCCAGAGAAACTTGCCGGTCTTTTCGTCGAAGCAAAGCACGCAGCCGCGGTCGGCGTTCCGGCCTGCGTGCTTGGGACGGTACTTCCCACCGTTGTTCGTGCCCACGAACACCTTTCCGTGGGACACCACCGGGTTGCCATAGGTCGTCGAGCCGAGTTGGGCGACCCACAGCAGTTTCTTCCCCTGGGCCGGGTCTTCGTTGGGCTCGAAGTCCACGGCGATCTGGGTCGTGGGGTTGACCATATTGCGATGCACGGCTCCGCCCCACATCGGCCAGTCGCCCGAAACGACGCGCTGGCCGCCGGGCGCAGCGGACGCCTCAGCCGCCGGTTTCGGCGTGTCGGCCGGCGCGGTGGGCGGGGGCTGGTCCTCGGCCGCCGGCTTGGACTCGGCCGGTGTTTCCGTCTTCTCGACGGGCTTGTCTTCCGGTTTCATCTCCTCCTTGGGAGTCGCCTCCGCCGCGGGCTGCTCGCCCTTCGGGGTTTCGCTGGCTTCCGTTTTGGCCGGCGTTTCGGTTTCGGCCTTCGTTGGCGTTTCCGTTTTCGGCTTGGTCGACTCGTCGGTCGCCGTGGCAGCTCCGGCGGGCTCGTCCGACGGTTTCGGCTCCCGTTTCGGCGTTTCTTCTGCCGGAGGCGCCGGCGTCGTTTCCGCCGGCATTTCCGGCGCAGCCTCGGTGGTTGCAGGGACGGCTTCGACGGGCTCGGCTTCGGCGGGCTGCGTTTCGGCCTCCGTCGTGTTGGAATCCATGGCGGGTCTGGGCGGAGGAGGCGCGCAACCCGCGATCAGAACCGCGGCGGCGATCGCCAGGGTCACTTGCCATAGGACGGTGGGACTGTGGTGCATCTTACGTTCCTTTGAAAGCGGTTTTGATTGCTCCGTCAGTGTAGGGAAAAGCCCGTAGATTTCAACAGGCGGAGTGGGGATGAAACAGCTGATGAGCCGGAGGGCAGAGGCGTGTCGCGCAGAATCCATGACTCAGTCGAAATGCTCATCCGCCGGATCGAACTTGGGAATCACCAGGATCAACACCTTCATACGTCCAATCGCGCGATGGCGGGTGCCGGGACGGATGAGCACGCACAGACCCGGATGCACGTCCAAGATCTCGTCGTCCAACTGCATCTTCGCCCCCGGTTCGCACTCCAGAAAGAAATACGTCTCGGTCAGCCGCCGATGGTAATGCAACCGTGCGTCGGCCGAGATCTCCGTCACGTGAACGGTGCCCGGGAAGTCGGCCACGTCCTGAAACGCGCGGCGTGCCGTCCCGCAAGGACAAGCGACGCCGCTTACGGTCGCGAAATCGACGGCTTCGTAGGGGCGAGACATGGCTCTTCCGCGGCTCTGAGGATTGAATGAAGCCGGACCGTGCAAGGCCCGGAACTACTCGTATACGCCATCGCTGAGTTCGATCCAGCCTTCCGATCGCCAACAGGCTCACCTCGGTCATTTTGGGCGTTCCGGCCGACCGCAGCAAGCCGGCAGGCCGTCCACTTGCTGTTGACGCCGTAGCGACAAGCCATAATCATAAGCCTAACTGTCTTTGTAGTTTGAGGATGCAACCCGGTTTGACGCCTCTCGTAGCGGCGTTTTTCGAGTTCATCGCCCAGTGTGAAGGAATTCGCATGATTCAGGTCAAGTTTCCCGATGGAAGTGTCAAGGAGTACGCCGATCAAGCCTCCGCAATGGATGTCGCCCAGTCGATCGGTTCCCGTCTTGCGGGGGCTGTGGTGGCGGCGGACGTCGATGGCCAGATGTGTGACGCCACGCGCCCCCTGGCGGAACTCAGCCGGTCTCAGCCGATCCCGCTGCGGCTGCTGACGGAGAAAGATCCGGCGTCGCTGGGCGTGATGCGGCATTCGTGCGCCCACATCATGGCTCGAGCCGTCATGCGGCTGTTCCCCGGCGTGTCGCTCGCCTTTGGTCCCACGACCGGCAACGGCTTCTACTACGATTTCGATCTGGAACATAAGCTGAACGAGGAGGATTTCCCAAAGATCGAAGCCGAGATGCAGCGGATCATCCAGGAGGCGGAGCCGTTCGAGCGGTTCCTGCTGCCGCGGGACAAGGCCGTCGAGTTGTGCAGGGACTTGAATCAGACGCTGAAGGTGGAACATATCTCGACAGGCCTCAGCGACCACCGCGAGATGAGCTTCTATCGTCAAGGCGAATTCGTCGATCTGTGCCGCGGGCCGCACGTGCCCCATGCGGGCAAGGTCAAAGCGTTCAAGGTCTTGAACGTGGCCGGCACGTACTGGAAGGGCGACGCCCGCAACCGGCAACTGCAGCGTCTGTACGGCACGGCCTGGTTCAGCAAACAAGACCTCGACCAGTACCTGGAGCAACTGGAGGAAGCCAAACGACGCGATCACCGCGTGCTGGGCAAGAAGCTGCGACTGTTCAGCATCGAGCCCGACGTGGGCGCGGGATTGTGCCTGTGGCTGCCCAAGGGTGCGGCCGTGCGCGCGATCCTGGAGCGTTTCATCATGCGCGAGCTGCTCGCCCGCGGCTACCAGCCGGTCTACTCGCCGCACATCGGCCGCGTGGACTTGTACGAGACCAGCGGTCATTTTCCCTATTACCGCGACGCTCAATTCGCGCCGATTTTCCACCACGACGCCGGGCAGATCGTGGACTTTGTCCTCCGCCGCCTGGAGATCATGCCCGAGGCGCCGCCCGCCGAGGCCGACGAGCAGGAGAAGACGCTGCTTCAGGCGGCCAAAGTGATGGGGTTCGACGCCGCGCAGGCCGGTTATCGGCCCGAGGCCCCGCCGGCCGAGCGCGCCCGCACGCTGCGCGATTGGCAGCGCACGCAGGAGCGGTACTTGCTCCGGCCGATGAACTGTCCGCACCACGTGCAGATGTACAAATCGGAACCGCGCAGCTATCGCGACTTGCCCGTGCGGCTGGCCGAGTTCGGCACGGTGTACCGCCACGAGCAGACGGGCGAGTTGAACGGGATGCTGCGGGTGCGAGGTCTGACCCAGGACGACGCCCACATCTTCTGCACGCCGGAGCAAGTGGAAGAGGAGTTCCGGGCGACGCTCGATTTGACCCGTTTCGTGCTGGAAAGCGTCGGGCTGAACGACTACCGCGTCCAGTTCTCGTTGCGCGATCCGAACAGCGACAAGTACGTGGGCAGCGTGGAGAACTGGCAGAAGGCCGAAGCGGCGCTGCGCAAGGTGCTGAGCGAATCGGGCCTGCAATTCGAGGAGCGGCTCGGCGAAGCCGCCTTCTACGGTCCCAAGGCCGATTTCATGGTCCGCGATTGCATCGGCCGACAGTGGCAGTTGGGCACGGTCCAACTGGACTACAACCTGCCGGAGCGTTTCCAACTGGAGTACATCGGCGCGGATAACCGGCCGCACCAGCCGGTGATGATCCATCGCGCGCCCTTCGGCTCTCTGGAACGGTTCGTAGGCGTGCTGATCGAGCATTTTGCCGGCGCCTTTCCGTTGTGGCTGGCGCCGGAGCAGGTGCGCGTGTTGCCGCTGAGCGAAAAGACCAACGATTACGCGCAACAGATCAAACAACGGCTGTCGGAGTCCGGCTTCCGTGTGGCGACCGACTACCGCAGCGCCAAGGTGCAGGCCAAGATCCGCGACGCGCAGCTGGAATTGGTCCCCTACATGGCGGTCGTCGGCCCGCGCGAAGCGGAAGCCGGGGCCGTGGCGCTCCGCGACCGCCTGGACGGCGACCTGGGCGCCATGCCGTTAGAGGCCGCCATCGCGCGGCTGCGCGACGAGGTCGACCAGAGGACGATCCGCCAGGTGGCCGTCAGCCGATTCGCCGCCGTGGACGAAGGCGGCGGCGAGGCGCATGAGTATTGAGCGGGGCGCAGTAACTCCGACTCGCACCGAACGCAAGGTGGATCATCCTGACAGCGGCGGGCAGCCTCTGGGTGACGTCGCCACCGAGTGCGTCTGGCAGCGTTCGAGAAACAACTGTCGAGTGTCTTTGGGCCGATCATCACACGGAGTGTGATGGCTACTTTGACGGCTACTTTGACGAGGCGACAATCATTTCTCGAACGCTGCTTGCCGCGGATCGCTGCCGCCGGCAATGGCCCCGTCTTCCATTTCGTAGATCGTGTCGAAAACTTCGAGCGTGCGGTGGTCGTGCGTGACCACGATCACGCCGGCCCCGTGCTGATGGGCCACGCGCTGGAACAACTCCATCACCTGCCGGCCACGGTGGCTGTCCAGCGCCGCCGTCGGCTCGTCGGCCAGGATCACGCTGGGCTCGTTCGCCAAGGCACGCGCCACGGCCACTCGCTGCTGCTGGCCGCCGGAGAGCATCGACGGACCGTTGCCGGCTCGATCCCCCACGCCGAGTTCGTCCAGCAGTTCCTGAGCCCGGCGTCTCGCCTGCCGCGGCGCGGCCCCGTTCAATTCCAACGCCACCTGGACGTTTTCCCGCGCTGACAAGAAGGGGATCAGATTCGACTTCTGGAAGACATAACCGATGTGCTTCCGCCGAAAAGCTCGCAAGTTGACCGCCGGCGCGGGGCCATCCAGGACCAGTGTACCGCCGATCAGAATCTGTCCCGAAGTCGGCGGATTGATCAGTCCGACCGCGGTCAGGAAGGTGGATTTGCCCGACCCGCTGGGCCCCAACAGAGCCACGACCTCGCCGCGCCGGACCGACATGGTCACATCCCGCATGGCGACCACCTCGGTGTTGCCGCTGCCGTAGACCTTGGTCAGACCGCGAGTTTCGATCGCCAGCGCGTCGCTCATCTTCTCATCCCATCAAGGCTTCGTTGGGTTCCACGCGCATCGCTTTCCAGATGCCCAGGATGCTGGACAGTACCGAGATTCCCAACACAATGGCCGCCAACTGCAACAGGTCCTGATCGGTCAGCACCACGCGCCGCGGGAAGTACGGGAACAGCTTCTGACCCACGAGATAGGCAATCCCGTAGCCGAGGCCGCCCAAGACGAGCGCCTGTTGGAGGATCAGACCCAGGATCACCCGGTTCGGCGCGCCGATCAGTTTCAACAAGGCGATCGAGTGCAGCTTGTCCAACGTCAGCGTGTACAGGATCAACGCCATAATGATGGCGGCGATGATCGTCAGCAAGGCCCGGAACATGCCCAATTGTCGGCGCGCCTTGTCCACCATCCCTTGCACCAGCAACTGTTCCTGCCCTGCCTTGGTAAACACGGTTACGTCGCCCCAGGACGAGATGATGCTCGCGACGCGGGACGCGTCCGCTCCGGGCGCGACGCGGACCACCACGGCGCTCAGCTCGGGCGCGGCCATGGCGGGAAGCTCGCCCGTGGGCCGCGACAGCTGTTCGGTAAGTCCGGGCTGTTTCAGGAAGACCTCGTTCGTCTGACTGCGGCGTTCCCGTGCCGCCCGCTCCAATCGCACCGCCTCGCCCGCCGTATCGAACTGAATCGCCTGGGCGTCCCAGACGGTGGCGAAGGCCATCCCGTCGCCCCCGGAACTGGCCATCCCGCTGGTGATCCCGACGACGGTGTACGTCTCCTTGCCCAATTTGATCCGCTCGTGCAACCGGAGGCCCAGCGTCTTGTCGGCCACGATTTCGTAATGATTCTGCCGGAGCGGCCGGCCGGCGATCAACGGCAGCCACTCGCCTTTGTCCAGCGGCCAACTGAGCCCGAGCACCGACATCCTCAAGGGCTTGCCGTTGTACTGGCGCTGAATCGTGTGGAACACAAACTCGCGGGCTGAATGCACGCCGGGGACGGCCAGCACGCGGTACACCAGGGTCTTGGGGACCCGCGACACTTCCGCAAAGGGACCGCGGGTGTCGCGCTGGACGATCCACAGATCGGCGCCGATCCGGTCGATCAGCAAGGTCGCGTCCTCGATCAGGCCTCGATAGATGCCCGCCATGCCCATGACGATCATCAGCAGCATGCCGATGCCGGCGGTGGTCAACGCGAAGCGGCCCAGGTTGTGCTGGATGTCCCGACGGGCGAGGTTCATGGCGCGACCACCCTCCTGCCTTCCAGAGAAGGACTCTTGCTGCCCGCAGCTGCGAGGACAACGTCCCCCGGCTGCACGCCGCCGACGATTTCCGCCGTCTCGCGAGACTGCAGTCCCAGCTTCACGAGCCGCCACTGAGCCCAATCGCCAACCCGGCAAAACACACCGGCTTCATCCTCTCGCCACATCACGAAGTTGGTCGGCAGGACCGGAACTGAGGATTTGCGGTCGGTTTCGATGTACACCTCCGCCCGCTGACCGACCGCCCAGTTGTCCGGCAGTTTGAGCACGCGCACGTCGACCACGAATTCGCGCGTTTCGCGATCGGCTTCTCGCCCCAGCCGAGCCACTTGACCCTGATAACTGCGATCCGGCGCGGAGCGGAACACGACGCGGGCCGGCTGATCGACGCGCAGCCGGGCCATTTCGGTCTCGTCGACCCAAGCGGAGATCCAGATTTCGTCCAAGGAGACCAGGTTCAAGGTGGGGCTGCCCGGAACAACGATATCTCCCGGATCGCGATACCGCCGGACGATCAGGCCGTCGAAGGGGGCTTTGACCTGGGTATCGGCCAGGACGGCGTGGCGATAGTCAAGGTTCTTCTCCGCCGCGATCAGTTGCTTGCGGCCCTCGAGCAACGCGGCCTCGGCCCGAGCCACCCCGGCCTGAGCCACGCCCAGGGCCTCGGTGGCCTTGTCGCGTTCCTCCGCCGACGCGGCGTCACGCGCTACCAGCTTCTGGACCCGTTCGTGGTTCTGCCGGGCCTGCTCAAGAACCGCCGCCGCTTGCGTCCGGTCGGCCTGCAGCCGATCCAGCGCGGCCTGGGCGGACGCGATGTTGGCCTGGGCGATCTCGACCTGCTGTTTCAGTTCCGCGTCGTCCAACTCGAACAGGAGTTGTCCCGCCGTGACGCGGTCCCCCTGATCGACCAGCAACTTCTCGATGCGGCCGGCGATCTTGGGACTGACGGTCGATTTCACACGGGCTTCCAGCGTCCCCGTGCCCATCACCTCGGCGACGATCTCGCCCGCCTCGATGCAGTGCTCGCGAACCGGCACCGGAGAGAACTTGAGCCAGTACACGATGCCGCCCAGCACTGCGGCCGCCGCCAGCAGTTTTGCCATCCGCCAGAACCCACGTTTCAATTTCAACGCCAAGCCAGACATGATCATGCTCCGTCGCGCAGCAGCAACGTCCGAGGACTCGAATGATCTCCAATCGGCGGCATGATAACACGTCCTTGCCGCCTCTGCCACGTCCCGCCGCGCGACTTCTGAGCGACGCGCGATCGGGCCCGTTCAGAGGTCCCTCAGTGGATGCCTCGGTTATCGTCTTCGGTCTTGGACGTCAGGCAGTAGCCGGACTCCTGTCGAGCTACGTTCACGGCGTGCTTTTGACGATACAAGTCATGCACCTTGTCGGCCGTCAACCCGGCCGCGATCATCGCCGAGACCAGGAAGTGCAGCACGTCGACGAGTTCCACGCGGATGTTCTGCAGGTCGATGCCGTCCTTGCTCCACCACTTCCACCGCAATTCGGCTTTCAGCTCGACGAGTTCTTCCTCCATGGCCTTGGCGTACCGCAGCAGCCACTGGTTGGGCAAATCGTTCACCATGCACTGCCCCCGCTGCGCCGCAGCGACGATATGCGCCATCTGCAGCGGTTGCCCGCCCTCGTTCCGCAGTCCGTTTCCGGCAAATACCTGGTCGTTGAGGGCCGCCTGCAGCTCGAAAATCGCTCGCAGCATGTCGGCCTGCCCCGTTTGTCCATCCGGCATTTCGTTCTCCCCCGTGTACAATTTCGCTCCTGTGCTTGAACAACGTTGGTTCTCGTTGTACAACCAACTGCCACCAAGCTGCAACCGCCCGTCGGCCAACGTGCCTCGGTTCCGGGCAGCAAGGGGATGGAGTCCCCCTACGCAGCGTTCGAGAAATGACTGTCGCCCCCTCAAAGTAGCCATCACACTCCGTGTGATGATCAGCAAGAAAATACTGGACAGTCATCTCTCGAACGCAGCCAACCGCCGTCGACGACGGCTGATGACTCCTGCCTGGGCGCGGAAGGTCCGGTAGGAGTCTCGCCCGACGCCGAACCGAAAACCGAAGCTCCCAGGGTTGATTCCCGCGGGAGTTTTTTTCTGGACATTGGCAACCTCTTTCGATTAAACCACTGGTTAAAGGAGTCACTCATGGGACACAAGATCACATCCGTTCGGGCTTTGGAAATCCTCGATTCGCGCGGCAACCCCACGGTGCGGGTGCAGGTCACGCTCGACAGCGGTGTCGTGGCGTCGGCCTCTGTGCCGTCAGGCGCTTCGACGGGCGAAAACGAGGCCCTGGAACTTCGCGATGGCGACAAGAAACGCTATGGC
>Ga0302241_1002246_pt1 | contig 11926 bp, 8 predicted proteins | sample AAG_UR_Arg_MG_FD_193532 | JGI IMG/M metagenome (GOLD analysis project Ga0302241, IMG submission 193532) | Enriched activated sludge microbial communities from anaerobic digester in WTTP, New Holstein, Wisconsin, United States - AAG_UR_Arg | ecosystem: Engineered > Bioreactor > Anaerobic >...
CTTCGCGGCGCACATGACCACCCAAATTGCGGCAGCATCCAAGAACCGACAAAATGGAAAACAAAATTCACGTTTCTGAGGCGAGAAGGGGTACTACCAGAACGAACCGGCACGGTCACGCCCGTTCTGTGCGTCCGATCACCTGTTCTCGCTGCCCAGTCACACGCACGAACGCCGCCCTCGCCGGATCAGGACCCAATCCCGCCAGGACGCAGACCCGTGTCCCATGCCCTTGGGCGGCAAGCGAGGGTACACTGATTCCCAAGACCAAGATTCCTCGGGCGACGTTTTCCTGAGCATGGATTTGCGTTTCTCGTTTCGCCGCAAGAGGTTACAGTCTTGATGCCACAAACATCACCGACGTGCTCAAACAAATGACGGCCCAGCCGGCAAGGCAGCGCGAACTGGGCCTTCACACAATCCGATCACGCCGAGGCTGTGAAAAAATTGGGACAGGCACCTCGCAGCCCCCTTTTTTCCAGGGATTGGCGCGGTGCTGGCTCGGAGCCAGTCCCATTTTTCACAGCCTCTCCCCGGCGCGCCGGAGTGACTGGGGGCGGGCCGATCCGGTATAATCGTTCCCGGAGATCGACGCATGCCCAAGCCGATTCAACGCGACCATCGCCTGCTGACGCGGATCCGATTGGATAATCTGTTGTCCTTCGGTCCTGAAAGCCCCGCCCTGCCGATGGAGAAATTGAACGTTCTCATCGGCCCGAACGGATCGGGGAAATCCAATCTGATCGAAGCGATAGCGCTCATGCGTGCGTCGCACGGTGATTTCCGAGACGTGTTCAGGGAGGGTGGTGGGTTTGCCGAGTGGATTTGGAAAGGGAACAGGAAAAGGCAGGCCATGGTGGATTTCGTCGTCCGGCCTCCGAAAGGCAAGGTTCCACTGAGACACTTGCTTGCGTTCCGTGCCGACGGGCGCCTTGTTTTCCAGTTGGAAGACGAACGCATTGAAGACGGGTCAGAAGGAGCGGGCCAGACGGCGCCGTATTTCTGCTATCAGAACGGTCAACCGGTCGTAAGGACGCCAGCAAAGAGGAGGCAGAAAGTCGACAAAGAAACGTTCAACCGAAGTCGTTCGGTGCTGTCGCAGCTGCGTCATCGCACATGCGGCGACTCAGTCGCAATGATTTGGCTGCCTGGCTGGACAAGTATCGGTTGGGCCAGCTTTGGACCAAGGGACAATTGGGAGGGACTCGCTGGTGAGTGCGAACATCTACCTCGAGGGCGGCGGCGATTCCAAGGAGTTGCACATCCGCTGCCGCGAGGGATTTCGAAAGCTGTTGGAGAATGCCGGCTTCAAGGGCCGGTTGCCGCGTCTGACTGCGTGCGGCGGACGAGACGCCGCGTTTGGCGACTTCCAAACTGGCCACGCGACGAAAGGCGACTCGGACCTGGAATGCCGAGGACGAAATCGAGAATGGGGTTTGAAGATGCGCATCCCCATACCCTGCATCGCCGTCCTGCTGACGAGCTTCACCACTCTCCACGCCGCGGAGGCACCGAAGCCGCTGAAGGTCTTCATCCTGGCCGGCCAGTCGAACATGGAGGGCCAGGGTTGATTGCGGCGGAGCCGAAGCGCAACGACGGCAAAGGGAGCCTCGAATATCTGGTGAAGAATCTCGACACGGCCGAGCGATTCAAGCATCTGGTCGACGAGGCCGGCAAGTGGCGTGTGCGCGAGGATGTGTGGATCTGGTATCTGGATCGTCACGGGCCGATGACGGTCGGGTACGGGGCCAGGCAAGACCGCATCGGGCCGGAACTCGGTTTCGGGCACGTCGTCGGGGAGGCGCTGGACAATCAGGTGCTGCTGATCAAGTGCGCGTGGGGCGGCAAGAGCCTGGCCAAGGACTTCCGCCCACCGAGTTCCGGCGGCGAAGTGGGGCCGTATTACACGCAGATCGTGCAGCTGACCAAAGACGTGCTCGCAAGATTGAAGGAACTCTTCCCGGCCTACGACGGACGCGGCTATGAACTGGCCGGCTTCGGCTGGCATCAGGGCTGGAACGACCGCATCAACCAGGCGTTCAATGACGAGTACGAAAAGAACCTGGCCAACTTCATTCGCGACATCCGCCGGGATCTCGGCACACCAAGACTGCCCTTCGTCATCGCCGAAACGGGCATGAGCGGATTCGAGGAGAAACACCCGCGGGCCCTGTCGCTGATGAAAGCCCAGGCGGCGGTGGCTGAGTACCCCGAGTTCATCGGCAATGTCGCCTTCGCCGGCACCAAAGCCTTCTGGCGCGCTCAGGAACAGTCGCCCAGCGGCCAGGGTTATCACTGGAACACCAACGCGGAGACCTACTACCTGATCGGCGAGGCGACGGGACGGGCCATGCTGCAGTTGCTCGCCGCCCCGGCGCAAGGTCGATGAGCGGCATCGGCATGCCCCGGAACCGGCGTCAAAACTCCGCCAGCCCCGCACCCTCGACGGCGATGCAAGGCATGGCCGCCGGTTCCAAGCCATGGGGACGGTAGTAACGCGCCGTGAGGGTCCTACGCACTTCGGGCACAGCCTCCTCACGAGCCAGAATCATGATGCACCCGCCCAGTCCGGCGCCGGCCAATTGCGCTCCGACGACGCCGGGAACCGAACAGGCGATGTCGACCATTTCGTCGATTTCGGGAGTGCTGCACGCATAAGCGCCGGGCTGCATGGACAACTGGGCCCGGAGCACGCGTTGTGGGTCCTCACTGGCCAGGTCCCCGATCAAGCGGTCCAGGAACTCATCGCCGCAGTTGGCCTCCACCGGCTCGTACTGGCCGTTCCGACCCGGCCGGCTGACGCGGTCGCCGTCGTGACTGATCTTCATCAGTTGGCCGAACGTCTCGATCTGGCCCGACTCCAGCAGATCGACGCACATGCGGCTGCGCTGGATCTCGGCCACGCCGTACAGCAGCACGCCGCGCGGATGGTACACCTGCGGATCGGCATGGCTCGCGAAATTGACGTCCAGCAGATCGCGGTGTTCGTTCGAGAGCATTTCGCGAAAATCCTTGCGAGTCATCGTCGCGGGGACTTTGGCCAGGCAGCGGTAGATGTCGCTCGTCGAGCAGCCGAGCTTGGCCGGCTCCAGGTCGCGGAGGTGCTCGACCACTCCGGCGATCCCCGGACAGCGCTGCTTGAGCAGGGCCAAGCCCAAATTGTAGCTGGCGATGCGCGAATTGAATTGGTCCCGCGCCGATGCGCTCTTGGCCGCCTTGATGTGGCTGTTGGCCAAAATCAGGCAGTACCCCGCGGGCGCCGCGATGATCCGCTCGACGCGGAACGGCAAGTAGCCGACCTGGGCGATCTTGCCGCGCTGGCCGAGATAGATCGCGGCATGATCGCCCGCCCCGCCGCGCGATCCGACAAACCACTCGCCCTCGCCGCACAAGTCGATGAACTGCTGGCTGGTCAGATCGAAATTGTTCAAGGCGATGGCGGCCTGAAGGGTCGCCACGACCAGCGTCGAACTGCTGCTCAGCCCCGCAGCGATCGGGACGTTGCCGGAGAGGGCCATGTTGAGCCCGCGCACGCGCACGTCCTGGTAGCGGTGCTGCAGCCGGAGCATGGCGGCCTTGATGTAGTTACCCCAGTCCCCGGCGCTGACGTAAACCATGTCGCGGACCCAGTCGCTGTTCACAAAGTCCAGCCAGTCACTCCAGGCAAACCGGCCGATGAGTTCCGTCAGGCTGCAGTGGACGGGCTTGAACTTGCCGGGTTGCGTGTTGACGGCCACCACCTGATCGTCTTCGCGCAGTCCCGTCACCGCGATCGTCTCGCGATCGATGGCCAGAAAGTTGGTCATTCCGCCCCGGTGATCGACGTGACGGCCCATGAGATTCACGCGGCCTGGAGCGCGCACCAGGCACACTTTTTCGTCCATGCCGAAGCGCTTGCCGTAGCACTCCAGAACGGCCGTCATGTCCCGGCACTTCTGCCGGTGCAGGTCCTCGTGAGGGCCATAGACGCGGTTCAGCCAACGCTTCAAGGACGGCCCCACGGCTTCCAGCTTGGCCAGCCACTGGCGGATCGAGGCGTACTGCCTGGCTTTCAGTCGCGGGCGGGCCTCGACCCGCACGATCTGGCGCTGCTTGAGCTTCTGACGGCGCAGATAATCTTGAATCGCCAGCAGTTCATCCGGCGAATTGAATCCCTGCACCCATTCGGCTCGGTCCAACGGCACGGCGCGGACGCGAAAACGCGGGTTGCCCCGTGGGTCCTTAAGGCCGGCCAGCAAGCGGATCATGTCGGTGATGTAGTATTCGCCCTGGGCATTGTCATTCCGGATCATGCCGACGCCCTGGTAGAACACGCCGGCACGCATCAGATACAGGCTGGGGTTGACGCCGCTGCAGAGCCGATCGAGCTGTTTGCCCGTGTACGGCTGGCCGCCGATGTGAAGCTGGTATTTCTCGTTCCGCAGAACCCTTTCCAGCTTCGTGCGATCGATCGTTTGGCTGGACGCGGCCAACGCCAGCAGATCGCCCACGGCCCGCTCCTGCTTCTCGACTTGCGGGACATGGGCGTCCACGATTCGCCGGAGGTCGAGGCCGGTGACGGCGTCGCCGCGAGCCAACATGCCCCGGATTTCGTCGGCGAGCATTTGTCGAGCTAGATCGACCCGCTCGATGATGTCCAGCGCACTGCCGTCTTCGTCCACCAAGACGCGGCCGGCGGACACCTCGGCGGCCTTGCCCTTCGGCACGGTTGCCAGGGCCAAGTCCGCCCGCTGCCGCACGTAGCCGCTGACCAGCGTCTCCAAGGCGACTTCTTCCAGGAGCTTGTCGCCCATCGAGACCAGCACGTAGCCATCGTAGCCCATGGTCTGCAGGGCTTGCGCCGCCACCTTCGCCGCGTGTCCGGTTCCCAACTGCGGCTCTTGACGCACGTACAAAACCTCCGGATGCTCCTTGGCGACCGTCTCCATGACCTGCTCGGCGCGGGCCCCGACGATCAGCAAGAAACGGCGAAATCGCGCCTTCTTGAACACCGTTATCAACCGATTGACGGCCGGGACGCCGTCGATTTCGAAGCACACCTTGACCAGGTCGGCGCGTCCCATTCTGGTCCCCTTGCCGGCGGCCAAAATGACGACCATTGTCTGTTCAGGGATTCCCTGGTTGATTTCCACGGCGAAATTCTCCAGATTCAGCTCGATTGCCCAGAACAACCGTACCCATATTACTTGAGCCTGCGGTTGCAGCAAAATGGAAATTTCAGATCTCAAATCCCAAGTCCCAAATCTCAGCTCCGAAACCCGAAAACCAATTCAAAGACACAAGACCCGAGGATTCCAACCAACAGGGCCGCGTGTTGTCAGGAAGGAGTCTACGCGACGACTCGGACCGAGCCAAGGACTTCGCGACCACATGGGCGGTTAACGCCGCGAAGTTGAAAAACGAGAGCATGACAAGGGTTTTCAAGCGCGCCCGCATCCTCGATAATGGCAGCCGGCCGTGGCCGCAACCGAGTTTTTTTCAGTGCGGTGCCTTGTCACCGCTTTGGGCCACCGCCGATGAACCAACGCTCGGAGGTTTCACCATGGCAACATCATTTCGCTTGCTCGTCCCAATCGCCGCGCTGATGTGCGTGTCCTCGATTGCGGCTCTGGCACAATCGGACGCTGACTGGAAGGCCGGCGTCGCGCGGGTCAAGATCACGCCGCCGCGGCCGGTGGTGCTGTTGGGCTACGGCGACCGGACAGGGCCGTTCGAGTCGGTCGTCGCGGACATCTATGCAAAAGCCCTGGCGCTGGAAGATCGCCGCGGGCAGCGAGCCGTCATGGTCACTGCCGATCTGGTCGGGTTCCAAGCGGCAGTTGTGACCGACGAAGTCTGCCGGCGGATCGAGGAAAAGACGGGCCTGCAACGCAAACAACTGCTGTTCAATGCTTCGCACTCCCACACGGGGCCGCTGGTCAGCCTGGATCCCCATCCGGCGGCGAATTCCGTGGCGCACGCGCCGTTGACGGCCGGCGACGTCCGCGAGACGGTCGCCTACACGCGCCAGTTGCAGGGGCAATTGGTGCAACTGGTCTGCGACGCCCTGGCGCGACTCGAGCCCGCCCGCCTGGCACGGGGCGCCGGACGGGTGGACTTTCCCATGAACCGCCGCCTGCCGCGCGGCGGGCGGATTGTGATGAGCGACAACCCGGCGGGCCCGACAGACCGCTCGGTCCCGGTGCTCCGCGTCGATGCACCGGACGGAACGCTCCGCTGCGTCTTGTTCGGCTGCGCGTGTCACAACACAACGCTGACCGGCCGCGACAACGTGATCGCGGGCGACTATGCGGGTTTTGCCCAGCAGTATCTGGAACAGCAACATCCCCGTGCCCAGGCGATGTTCATGGCCGGTTGTGGAGCCGACGCAAACCCGAGCCCGCGCGGTTCGTTGGAAATCGCACGGCGGCACGGCGCAACGTTGGGCGGCGAAGTCGATCGCGTGCTGGGCACGCCGCTGAAGCCGATTCAAGGCGATCTCAGCACGGCGTATCGCGGCGTCGAATTGCCGCTGCAGGTCCTCTCGCGGGCAGAAGTCGAGGCGCGATCCCGGCTGCCATCGGCCGAGTCGGTAATGGCCCGGCACATGCTCAGGCTGCTGGACGGCGGTGAAACGCTGCCTCGCACTTATCCTGCGCCGCTGGCCGTATGGCAATTCGGCGACGCGTTGACGCTGGTCGCTCTGCCCGCCGAACCCGTAGCGGACTACGCCGCGCTGGTCGGCCGCCTGCTCGGCCCGGACAACCTGTGGGTGGCGGGCTTCAACAACGACTGCTTTGGCTACTTGCCCACGGCTCAAGTGGTGCGTGAGGGCGGGCACGAGGCGATCGGTATCACGCGTTGGATCTGGGGCCGGAATCTGTCCGCAAACGTGGGCTTCTTCGCGCCGGAAGTCGAACAGGTGGTGCTGAATGCCGTTGGCGAACTGGCGCAGGAAGTCGGACGCGCGGTGAAGGACGACTCGTCTGTTGATAAGTGCCGCTTTCATCAGCCTGGGCGCCCAAGGAGTTCAACCGAGTGAAGGAAACACGCGGTGGTCCGCGTGCGCTTGCCTTGGCGGATCTCGAAGCGGAAGGCCCCGAAACCCGCGGGCTTGCCGTACTTTCCGAGTTCCTGTGGTGCGATGAGAGCATTTGTGTCAGCCCCGGTGGAAGGCACCTCGGCGTCATCGTGGATTACGGCGACGTCTACATTTGCGTCTTCGTCTCCGTCTTCCGCGACGGGACTTATCTACGAGGAGGAGCAGGGTTCCGACTTGATGGAACTGGGTTCGGATAATTGGGATCTCTGTTTGTGTACCGTCTCGAAAGGTCGTGAGGTGCTACATGCGCAAATTCGACATCCTGGCAATGCTCACAATCGGACTGGTGCTCACCGATGCGCCACGGTTGTCCGCCCAACCGCCGGCGTCGCAGGCAACGTACCACATCCTGGCCGAGAAGAACGTCCGCATTCCGATGCGCGACGGCGTGACGCTGGCGGCCGATGTCTATCGGCCGGACGCGGAGGCATCCGGGGCGCGACGTTCCGCCAATTTCCCTCGCTACGCCCGGAACCAGAACACGGGTTTGCCGCTGGGCACCAGCGCCCAGATCAAGACCGCCACGCAGACCATCTTCCACGATGCCCGGCAACCATCGCACCTGCTGTTGCCGATCTCATTCCGATGACGCCGCCCGGATCGAGGTAGTTCGCGGGGGTCAGACGTAATCTCGCTCACGATACGAACAGATTCTTCGTCGAGAAGTTGGGATCGCTGGTCAGGTGTACGCCCAGGCGGCGCAGACCCGCCTCGTCGCCCGGCGTGGGGATGTGCGTGATGTGGACGTCGCACCCGCGCAGGTCCTTGAGCTTGTCGAGGCACAGTTGGGCGGTGGGATTTGTCGTGATGCTGACCCCCAGAGCGATCAGCGTCTCTTCCAGATCCAAGCTGACGGTTCTTTGGCCCAAGATGTCTTTTTTCACCTTGGCCACGCATTCGATGATGGTCGGCGCCAACAGGTGCATGCTGTCCGGCAGCCTCGCCAGGCGTTTCACGGCATTGATCACCACGCTCGAAGCGGCGTGCATCAAGGGCGAGTTTTTGCCGGTGACGATGGTCCCGTCCGGCAATTCGATGGCCGCCCCGCAGAACACGCCCTCGTTGCCCTTGCCCTGTTGCTGGGCCTGCACGGCGGCCTCGCGCGCGGGGACCACCACCCGGCGGTCCTCCGGCTTGGCGCGAACGACTTCCAGCAATCGTTGGACTCGCTGCACTGTCCGCTCCTCGACCAGCCCCATGGCATATTCCGAGGCGTAGCGAAAATAGCGACGAATGACTTCGGAGCGCGAGGCGGCTTGGACGGCCTCGTCGTTGACGATTCCCGCCGTGGCCCGATTCACTCCCATTTCCGTCGGCGAACGATAGACCGGTTCCCCTCCCGTAATCCGCTTCAGGATTTTGTGCAGCACCGGAAAGGCCTCGATATCGCGATTGTAGTTAGTCGCGGTCTGGCCGCAGGCCTCCAGGTGGAACGGATCGATCATGTTCACGTCGTGCAGGTCTGCCGTCGCCGCCTCGTAGGCCACGTTCACAGGGTGGCTGAGCGGCAGGTTCCAGATGGGAAACGTCTCGAACTTGGCGTAGCCGGAGCGGATGCCGTGCCGATGGTCGTGGTACAACTGGCTCAGGCAGGTGGCCAGCTTGCCGCTTCCCGGTCCCGGACCGGTGACCACGACCAGCGGTTTCTCGGTTTCGATGTAGGGGTTGGCCCCGTAACCCTCGCTGCTGACGATCCGCTCCGCGTCGGCCGGGTAGCCCTTGGTAGAGCGGTGAGTATACACGGGGATCCCGCGCCGCTGGAGCTTGTTCTTGAACTGGACGGCGCCGGGCTGCTCGTCGAACCGCGTGACCACCGCGCCGCGCAATTCGATCCCCCAATCGCGCAGGTCGTCGATCAACTTCATCGCGTCCGCGTCGTAGGTGATGCCGAAGTCCGCCCGCATCTTCTTGCGTTCGATGGCCCCGGCATGGATGCACAGCAGGATCTCGGCCTTGTCCTTTAATTGCGCCAGCAGGCGCATTTTGACGTTGGGATCGAAGCCCGGCAGCACGCGGGCTGCGTGGTAGTCAAACAGCAGCTTGCCGCCGAACTCCAGGTACAGTTTGTTGTCGAAGCGGCGTACGCGTTCCAGGATGGCCGCCGTCTGTTCCTCCAAGTACTTACCGTTGTCAAAGCCGATTCTGTCCGTCATCGTTTGCCGCTCACTCCGTTGGGACGCCGGCAGCCACGCACGCTGCCGTCGTTGCGGTTCAGGGTCTTCGTTTTCGGAAAGCGTGTGCGCTCCGTGGACTGCAAAGGATTCGATCGTAGCGGCATTTCGGCGATCCCGCCAGGGGGCTATCCACGCCGGCCGCCTTGACACGCCGAACAGCCTTGCACTGCTCTGTGAGCAGAGTTGCCGAACCGTGCTTTCCGCAGGCAAGGTAGTTCGCCCACGTCAGAACACGCTCAAATTCGGGGCTCTCTTGGGCGCGAATCTGCGCGGTGCAACGATTGCGGATCGGGGATCGCATAGGCCAGGGCCATCAGGATGATCCCCGCGACGGCTGCGGCCAACAGGGCGGTCTGCCAGACGCGATGGATGCCGAGCATTTCCAGGAACCGCTGTTCGGCAAGAGACAAGTTGCGGTCGGGCCCGCGGCGCAGGTCTTGCCAGACGGACCAGACCTGGATAGGACGCAAGGATTCGATGTCGGCCAGTCGCGGCCGCGTCAGGTGCAGGAAAGCCAACAGACCCGCCGCACCAGCGACGACGAACGCGCCCAGCAGGATCCAGCCTTGCCGTTTGCTCCACGGCCGCTTGCGTCTCTTTCGGCCGGCCGGTGCGGCGGAGGCCAACTCCAACTTGGAGAGTTCACTCAAGTTGGGCACCGTGAGACTGGCGCCACACTCGCAGGGGACGACCTCGCCAGCTTGCGTGGTGCTGACCGGCAGTTTCCGGCCGCAAACGCAGGGTAGTAGGTGTGTCGCACTCATTTTTACTATGTTTCGTCCACTGTTGACGATCCCGTACCCGGTCCCAGGGTCCACACGCGTGGCCGGTACGGATGATCGCGTTTCCGCAGCACTTTGGCTTCGATGATCTTGTCGGCCGGGGGCACGCGGATGTTCGGATTGGGGTTGATCCGCAGGGACTCCGGAGTCGGCGGCTCGCGCCGCTGGAGTTTGGCCAGGACTTCGAGGCCGCGAACGACGCGGCCAAAGACGGTGTGGTTGCCGTCCAGGTTTCGCAACGGCAGGAAGGTCAAATAGAACTGCGACCCGCCGGTGTCGCGTCCGGCGTGAGCCATCGCCAGACTGCCGCGAAAGTGCAGCCGATGGTCGTCCCGATAGCATTCACAGGGAATCATGTAGTCCGGCCCGCCGCCGCCATCTCCGTTCGGACATCCGGCCTGGGCCATCTCCAGCGCGATGACGCGGTGGAAGGTCAATCCGTTGTAGAAGCCCTGCTCGACCAGGAAGATGAAGTTAGCGACCGTGTTGGGCGCTTCGTTCTCGAACAATTCCAACTCGATCTCGCCCTGCGTGGTTCTCAGCAGCACCCGCGGCAGATCGCCCGCACGCCGCTCGGCAGCGCGAAGTTTCTGCTCTCGCTCCCAGGCGGATTTGTAGTAGTCGATGTCTTTCAGGCAGCGGGCGGCGGCGTCGGTCAGGGCCTCTTCCTGGTCGGCTTTGCGGAGGTGTTTTTCGGCCAAGTCGAATTCGGCGGTGGCAAAGGCGGCCAGTCCGGCGATGATGCGCACCTGCCGAGGTGAGAACCCTTGGTCGAGCAGCAATTGAGCGAGCCGGAGCGTCTCTTCGTACTCCTCGCCCTCCAGGAGCAGCGACGCCACGCCAGCCAGGAGATTCGCCAGATCCGAGTTGGCTTCGGGATTCTTCGCATAAGCCGTGATGGCCGCGTCGATCACCTGCTGCTCCAACTCGCTACCTCGTGCAACCAATTCTTCGTATTGGCCTCTCATTTCGTCGCGACGGCGCGCCGACGCGTTCTGGTACGTGAGATCAACATGGCGCAGCTGGCCAATGACCGCTGACCAATCGCCGTAGAGCTGGTCGTAATCGCGCCGTTCCGCCAGACCAAAGCCCGGCGGGCCGGCAGGCGGAGAATCGTCCGTCGGCCTCACCTTGTCAGCAGCGGCCCCACAGCCCCAGGCCAGGGCCAGGACCGCGGCCAACGCCAACCATCGATAGATTCCGGGCGGCGCGTCCATCACAGCACCTCGTGTTGCCCGCCGGAGGCCGCCGGAGGCATCCCTGCCGGGACATGTTTCTCGGTTCCCGCCAGCAGCCGCGCGCTGTTGGTGATCACCAGCAGCGCGCCCACGTTGTGCAGCACGGCTGCCAACAAGGGGGCTACGATCCCCACGGAGGCCAGCCAGACGAAGACGATCGAGGTGCCGGCCCCCAGCAGCACGTTGCAGTGGATGGTGGTCCGCGTCCGCCGGGCCAGACGCACGGCCATCGGCAGCCGGCCCAAGTCGTCCGCCATCAGCGCCACGTCGGCGCTGCGCAGGGCCACGTCGGAGGCCGCTGCGCCGAGCGCGATGCCCACGTCGCTGCGGGCCAGGGCCAAGGCATCGTTGACGCCGTCCCCGACGACCATCACCAGGCGCCCTGCATCCCGTTCCGCGCGGACCACTTCGAGCTTCTCTTCAGGAAGCACCTCGGCGACAATCTGATCCACCCCCAGCTCGCGCCCGATCTGTTCGGCCACCTGCCGGCGGTCGCCGGTCAACAGCACGGTTCGCGTTAGGCCCAACGCTCGCAGATCGCCCAAGGCCTGCTGCGCTTCGGGCCGGATGCGGTCGGCCAGCAAGAAGCAGCCGAACGCTTCGCCGCCTCTCCGGCCTCCGCCGTCCAGTCGGCCCAACCAGACCACCGCG
>Ga0302241_1002252_pt1 | contig 11892 bp, 6 predicted proteins | sample AAG_UR_Arg_MG_FD_193532 | JGI IMG/M metagenome (GOLD analysis project Ga0302241, IMG submission 193532) | Enriched activated sludge microbial communities from anaerobic digester in WTTP, New Holstein, Wisconsin, United States - AAG_UR_Arg | ecosystem: Engineered > Bioreactor > Anaerobic >...
TCCGGCTCGGAGCTTGCAGCACCGCCGTCGCGCAACTGGCTGGCTTCGGCGCCCGCGTCCGGTTGTTGGTGACGTCTCCGTAACCCATCAGGTGGCGTTCTTTGGCCGCCCGTTCGTGAATGTACAAGTTCCGTTCCAGCTTGACAACGTACGCCGGACTGACCTGCGGGCTGAGTGACTCCCGAGCCGCTGGCAGGAATGCCTCGTGGAAGTCCCGCCAAGCGTCTTCCTGCTCCAAATACGGGTTCATTCCTGGGAATGGCGATGGCATGCGGGCTCTCCTCAGTACATCGGTGGAGTACAACTCCACACGTATTGTAGCTGTTGACGGCCCGCGTTCCAAACCCCCATCGCACCTTCCGCTGGATGGAGAACTCGGACAGCAACTACCGCACTTCGCGGCCAGCACGTCGAGGCGCCCCACGGCCCGGCCGCCGGGAAAGCCGAGCACCGAGCCCGTGCGCGCCACGTGGCCGCTCAAGGCCTCCAGGTCCAGCCCCGCCCCGTCCATCACGCCGCCGTTGATGTCGCTCACGGCGATCACCTTGGTACCCCGCCGGGCCAGTTCGAGCGCCACTTGGCGGCCGACGTTGCCAAAGCCCTGGACGGCCGCGGTGGCTCCTTCGGGAGCGATGCCCAGGTCGCGGGCCGCCCCCAAGAGCACGATCACGACGCCCCGCCCCGTCGTCGCGACCCAGCGAAATCCGGTACGTGATCGACTTGTCGGGCGTCGTCAGCCGCTCGGTGATCGACTGGCGGGGATACTTCTCCTCCAGCCCCAGCGGCTCGGCATACTTCATAAACAGGGCCTTGGCACGCTCGAAGAGAGCCCCCTTTGCGATCATGGCAGACTCCTTCTACGTGGACAGAGCGGCTTTCGTCGGTCATGCGAGCACGCAGCGAGCCGGCGCCTTACGCTCGCCGCCACTCGCCTGCGCTTCGTGCGGGTATTCTAGCAGAGTTGCCCGCCTATCGCCACGCAGCACGGCGTCTCCGGCTTGGGTCGCAGAAGTCACAACCCCAGCGCCAGCACGGTGTTTTTCGCCGGCAAGCTGAACGGCGCGGAGAAGTGGTAGAACTTGCCCTTCTCCTGGCCGTCCTCGACCAGCACCGTCGGTTGCTCGACGATGAAGTCGGCAAAGCGGGGCGCGTTGAAGGCCACGAAGGCCACGCTCAGGCAGTCGATCTGCAGGTCGAACGGCTTGGTCAGATCGGGATAAGCGATCGGGCCGGTGTCCACCTGGTACATGCTCTTATCGAGGCTGATGTTCATCGTCTTCGTCGGGCACTCGATGACCGCCCGCAACCCGGTCGCCTCGTTGCGAATCTCGGTCTGGGTGACCAGCGGCAGTCCGGCGGCGGTGGCGTCGCGGATCTGCTCGAAGGTCTCCAGGACCGTGACCTTCGCTGCGTCGTGCAGCAGCAACCGCGGCTCGCCCCAGAGCTTGTCAACCGTGTAAATCGTGCGATAGCGGTCGCTGATCCTCGCCGGCCGCCGGAAGACGAGCCAGTGTCCGTCGCCCAGGATCGGCAGGAAATCGTAGTTGTCGGCCACGAACAGGTCTTTTTCGCCAAACGTGTTCTCGCTCTTGCAGGAAGCGCACTGGTAGTACTCGGTCGCCGTGCCCGCCCCATCGTCGAAGATCGTCGTGCGGCTTTCCACCCAGAACCGCACGCTGTTCATCGACGCCGTTCCGCAGATGAACGACCGGCCGTAGTCCAGGCACTTGATCCTCGCCGCCTCCTCTGCCCCGGCAGACGCCGTCATTCCGTAGGCGGTCAAACACGATCCGGCCAGCGCCGCCGCGCCGGTCTGCAGGAAGTCTCGTCGTGTGCGCATCATGGAACAGGCTCCTCGTAAAATGTTGTCTCGACCAAAGGCTACTTTTCTTCTTTGGCACTTGGCGGTCCTTACCACAAGGCTAGTTGGCTCGATTGACGTCGTGGAGACTCGTCAAGAACTGATGCCAGCGCCGGGGAAAGATAGAAACCCTCGAAAGTGACGGCGTCGCGTCCAAGCAATGTGGCCTGAGTCGATCGTCCGGCACAGATTTCCAGGTGGCGAAGATGGAGTGACTCCGGCATCGCTTCTCCGTAGACCTTGTCGCCTGTTCTTCCGTCGTACGACACCGCAAACATGATGCCATGTGCATTCAACCGCGCCAGTGCCTGACAGAACTCACTGTGGACAATCGTCGGGAGATAGCGTTGATCGCGGTTTCCACAGACGCCCTGATAGGGCGGATCCATATACACCAAATCGCGCTTCGTACACTTGGCGAGCACGTCGCGGTAATCCAACGCCGTGAGTTCTGTCCGGTTTCGAAGCAGTTCCGAGGCAAACTCAATGCGGCGGCGCATCTCGGATGGACGCGCTCCTTTGCGTCTGTTGTCCGGCGTGTTGTTGAATTCTCCCGCCGAGTTGTAGCGGATAGCCGCCTTGACACATCGTGCAAGCAAATACAGAAAGTCAGCGGAATCGTGCGACTTGTTGAAACGAGCGCGGATTTCGTCAAAAAACTCGCGTTCTCTCCCGAATTGGCCGTGCCACAGTTGCTCGTAAGCGTGGGCCAACTCGACTGGGGAATCGATGATCTGTCGCCACAAATCCATCAGCGGCACGTGCGCATCGTTCAGCCAAAATCGTTTTGCTCGGCGTCTGGCCGCAACGGCAATTGAGATTGCGGCCGAACCCGCAAAAGGCTCGACCAATCGGTCAATGCTGGGAGGAAAATACGAAATGATTTCCGGCGCAATTTGTCGTTTGCTGCCTTGGTAGGGTATCGGTTGGGGGACATCAGGCGATCCGGGCACTCTAGCAGCCTCCATTCAGTCGGTATCGAAGCACGGATCACATTGTACAAAATCGGTCTCGGAATTGCACGGCCCGATTCAGACGGCCGCGGCTTGGATTGTAGCATCCCACCTTGACTCCCAACATTCAAGGGGGAAATCCTCGTTTTCCGACGACATGCGGGCTGGCGGATTGTCGAACGGAGCGTCCATGGCCAGTGAACCTGACACAAAATGTCAATTCCGCAGCACCACCACCTCGGCGTCGCCCGGCTCCAGCGTCGTCTCGAACGTTGCCCCGGCAATTACCTGCCGGCCGCTGTAGAACTCCTGCCCTGCTCCCCACTCCGGCTGCAGCGGCACCTTCAAGGCCAGCGGCTTGTGGCGCGGGTTCATCAGGCAGACGAGCGTCGTGCCGGCGTGTTGCAGCGGCTGGACCTGGGCGTCGCTGAAAGGGTCGAGCGATAGACGCTGACCTTGAACGAAGGCGTCTTCGTAGGCCGCGACCAGCCGCGTCGTCTCACTCATCGCCAGCCAACTGCGCCCGTCCGCCACCTTGCGGTCGTACACAAGGACGCCGCCGGTGCTGTCGAGCACGGTGCGCAGCAGCCAGGCCTTGGTCAGCGGATTGGCTGGCGTGAGAATGTCCCGCTCGTAGGGCGTCAGCAGGGCTCCGCAGATCAGCGGGATGCCCCGCAGCGCGGCGATCGTCGCTCGCGTGGCCTCGACGGGTCGCCCGTAGCCGCAGCCCGCCCGGTCGCAGCCTTGCTCTTGGCCCACGTAGCGCCAGTCCACGCCGTAACGCTCCGCGTTGTCCGGCGTGGCATAGCCGCTGTAGACGCTGAACTGCGTTCCGGGCGCCAACTCGTGAATCGTGCGGCGGAACATGCCGAACATTTTGGCCACGCGGCGGGCCATGAAGTCCACCCACTCGTCGCGGTACTGCTTGCGGATCATCTCGCCAGCGAACGCCTCGGCCGGCGGCAGCTTCGCGTGTTGCCGGAAGGCCTCCAGGCATCGCGGGCAGAAGCAGGCGTGGGGACTGCCGCCCAGCGGCCCGTACTCGTAGTCATAGTCGACCGTGTGGGGCTTGATGGCATCGATCTGCTCGCGCAGGCAGTCGCGTACGGCGCTCCAGCCCTCGCCCAACAGCAGCGTCATGCACAGGTACTGCTCGCTGGGCTTGCCGTCGGCGTCGATCAAGCGGTGATCGGGATGGTCCTTGAGATAGGGCCTCACGTTCAACGCCCAGGGCTCGAAGCTAATCCCCAGCGTATGTTTCAGGCCCAAGTCGGCGGCATGATCGGATGTCCAGCGGTCGCCGGAGACGATGTCGTTGAAGCCGGCGGCGCGGGCACAGTCGAGGATCTGCTCGCGCATGCCCAGGTCGTCCATGTTCGAGAGCCAGCCACCCCACAGCTGCCAGACGAGCGTTTTGCACTGCGCGCCCTGGACCGCGGGCAGAACCCGCACTTGAACCGTCTGCGGCACTTCGATGACACTGCCGTCGTTGGCTTGCGACCAGTAGACAAACTCCGGCGCGGGGCCGTCGCAGGTTGGGTCTCCGACCCGACCCGCAGCCCGGGCCTTCGGCCGATACAGAACTTCCGGCGACTCCGTCACGCGCACGAACGCCTCGAACTCCGACATGACGTAATGCCGCCCCGTCACCAGCGGCTGATCGGCGGCGACCTTCGCCACGCGCATCTTCCGGCCCAGCACCGTTTGTTCGCCGATCTGGGTGGTCGTCCATTTCGGGATGCCGGGATTGTGGCCGTAGAATCCGGTCGAGCCGATTACCTCGAAGCCCGGCGGCACGGCGATGAACGTCTCCCAGCCGTCGAGCTTGCGGCCTTTCAAGCCCTCGGTGCGGAACGTGATATGCTGAGTCACACCCTGGGCCAGGGTGTACGCCGGCTCGGGCGTGGGCCACACGCGGGTGTGCTCGACCAGCAGCGTGCGGCGCAGGACGACGGTTTGGTCCGCGCGCCCCACCATTGCACCGAGCGTCGCGTGATCCCCGAACTTCGGCGCAATCGGCCATGTCCCGTCATCCACGCTCGGACTCACCGGGTCCGCGACGTCCGCCGGCGCCATCCGCCAGTTGGCCGCATCGAATGCAAACTCGCCCAGCTTGCCCTGGAGGGCGACGGTCCCCTTCGTCAGCCGCAGCGCCAGCACGTTCACGCCCTTCTCCAGCGGCACGGAAAGGGGCTGGGCCGGGGCCTGCCCGCCGCCGGCCACGAGTTGCCCGTTGACCAGCAGTTCCCACGGGCCGGGAGTCGCTAGCACGAGTTCCGCAGATGACGACTTGACCCCTTGCGGCAGCAGCGGCGTGAGGACCAGCGGCTGCAGCGAGGCGACGTCGAGCACGCCATAAGCCAGCGTCAGGTCCGCCTCGCCCGGCACATCGAACGAGTGCCCGTACACACGTTGCAACCGGGACGGCGAACGGATCTCGGTGAACACGCGCGGCGGCAGGCCTTCGGCGGCCGCGCAGATCGGCGGGATGGTGTTGCCCTGCAACTTGAGCGCCGCTGGCGGGCTCAGGCGGATGTCGGGGACGCGGTCCACGAACGCCAGCGCGCCCAGAGCCACAGGATCGTGAAAACCTCGGGCCGACAGGTTCCAGGAGCTGGTCTCCTTGCGCCCCTTGGCGATCCGGCCGAAGCACGCGCCCCATGTATCGCCGGTCTGCGGCCTGCCGCCCAGGTCCGCCCACGGGATGGAGATGTCCGCCAGCCAGCGCCGCTCGTCGATCTGTCCGCGGGCCGTGGCCTGCGAGTTCCACGTCACGTCGCGCGAGCCCCACAGGTCCGGCTCGGTGCAGGCGGCGTCGGCAATCGTCCCCAGCGCGTTGACGGTAAAGTCGTAGACCTGCTTCGAGCCGGGTGGCCGCAACAGGATCACGACGCTATCATCCTGATGTACCTCGCCGTCCCGCTGCGCGACCTTCGCCCGGAACTCGTGGCGGCGCTGCTGGGCGGTGTCCAGCAGCGGCTCGGCGCACTCGAAGCGCAGATACAACTTCGCGTCATCATACGACACCTGCACGATCGTCGGGGCCGAAGCGAGCAGCGTCGAACCGACGTTGACAAAACCGCTGAGCGCGATGCCGGAGCCGGCGATCCCACGGCCGACAGCCGCCAAGGGTCGACGGCCGAGCAGTCCGGGCGCGGCGGACAACTGCTCGGCCGTCAGGTCGCCCTGCGTGCCGATCACCACGCTGTCCAGCGCGAGCCAGTCCTTCGCCCCCGCGCCGCGTGTGGAACAGATGCCGAAGCGATCCCCTAACTCGCCCGCCAGCGCCGGCTGGAAGCGCAGCCATTCCCACTGGTTCGTCTGCGTGGGCTTGACGGCCTGCAGGTACTGGGCGTTGCCGCCCTGCCAGGTCACCAGCCTCCACGTGTCATCCGCCGCGCCGCTGCGGACGCGGCACGCGATGCTGATCGGGCGGGTGGTCTGCGGCACGGGCATGTCCGCGGCGCTCACGTACTGCTCGGACCGGATCGTCTTGCTCCCCAACGCCTCCGCGTCGGCCGCGATGGTGCGGGCCGAGGGCGCGAAATCCTCCGCCTCCAGCCGCCACGGTCCCACCGGTGCATCGCCGGCCGGCAACTCCGGAGCCAGCGTCACCTGTACCCGGTCCACCTCGAACACCGCGCCGGGCTGCACCTCGCGGCTGATGAAGTGGACGCCCAGCGACTTGTCGGCGGCGATCAGCACCTTGGACAGCGAGATCTCCTGCCACTGGTCCGTCAGCGGCTTCGTCGCCGGGGAGTACAGCCAGCCGTTGCCAGAGATCAGGCACAGCCAAACCTCGCCCCGGCCGCGAACCTGCGCGGTGACGTTCGCCAGGCGTGCGCCGGCCAATCCGGTCGCGTTCAGGGCCAGCCCTTCGAGCTTCTTCCGGCCGGGCAGCGCGCCGCGCAGGTACCATTGCCCCGAAGCGGCCTGGCCCTGCAGACGCTCGACCTTCACGTCGCCGGGGGCCTTGTGGTACGAGAACGCGCCGCCGGTTCCGGTCTCGAAGTCCTCCAGGAACTCCTGGGCACTCGCGCCGGCGACAACGCCGATCCAAGCCAGGATGCAGAGTGTGGGTTTCATCGTTTCACCTAATCTCTATCTTTCACCTAATCTTTCACCTGTATCTCCCCGGCGCTCCAAGGCAGCAGCAAGAGATTAGGTGAAACATTAGGGTTTCAGGCTTCGGCGCAGCCGGTTCAGTTCATTCTGTCAGCCCTGACCCCCAACGCTCACCCTCAGGCTTGCAGTTCTCCTGTCCACCGATCATCATGGGCTGTTGGAGACCTGCCATGCAAGAGCCTTACAAGTACCCTTGGCTGTTGACCGACTTTGACCGCTACCTGTTGAACCGTGGCGAGCACTGGCGATTGTACCACAAGCTGGGGGCGCAATTGCGGAAAGTGGGCGACGCGGAAGGCGTCAATTTTGCCGTCTGGGCCCCCAACGCGACCGGCGTGAGCGTGATCGGCGATTTCAACGGCTGGGACGGCCGGCGGCACCCGATGTACAAGCACATTCCCAGCGGCTTCTGGGAACTGTTTGTCCCCGGCCTGGGCGAGGGGACGTTGTACAAGTTTCAAGTCCGCCACTACGACGAGATCATCGAGAAGGCGGACCCGGTGGGGTTCGCCTCCGAGTGCCCGCCGAAGACCGCCAGCGTGGTGACGAACCTGGACCACTACAGCTGGCAGGACGGCCCATGGATGACGCGGCGGCCGAACGTCAACTGGCTCGAACAGCCGCTGTCGTTCTACGAAGTCCATCTGGGCAGCTGGCAGCGGCCCGCCGGGAATTCCGTGGGCTGGCTCAGCTATCGGGAACTCGCTCAGCAATTGGTTCCCTACTGTCGCGAGATGGGTTACACGCACGTCGAGTTGTTGCCCGTCAGCGAACATCCCTACACGGGCAGTTGGGGCTATCAGACGGTGGGCTACTTCGCGGCCACCGCGCGGCACGGACCGCCGCAGGACCTGATGCACTTCGTCGATGTTTGCCACCAGAACGGGATCGGCGTGGTTTTGGATTGGGTCCCGGCGCACTTCCCTCGCGACGGGCACGGCCTGGCCCGGTTCGATGGCACGGCGCTGTACGAGCACGCGGATCCGCGGCAAGGCGAGCATCGCGACTGGGGCACGCACATCTTCAACTACGGCCGGCACGAGGTCAGCAACTTTCTGATCGCCAACGCCCTGTTCTGGCTGGACAAGTACCACATCGACGGCCTGCGAGTGGACGCCGTGGCCTCGATGCTGTACCTGGACTACAGCCGCGAGGAGGGCGAGTGGATTCCCAACCAATTCGGCGGCCGGGAAAACCTGGAGGCGATCGAGTTCATCAAGGAATTCAACAAGCAGGCGCACGTCCAGTTCCCCGGCGTGCTGACGATCGCCGAGGAGTCAACCGCCTGGCCCAGCGTGTCACGGCCGACGTACCTGGGCGGTTTGGGGTTCAGCCTGAAATGGAACATGGGCTGGATGAACGACACGCGCAAGTACATGAAGCACGAACCCATCCACCGCAGCTACCACCACAACGACATCACGTTCAGTCTGCTGTACGCCTTTCACGAAAACTTCGTCCTGCCGCTGTCGCACGATGAAGTGGTCCACGGCAAGCGTTCGCTGTTGGACCAGATGCCCGGCGATTGGTGGCAGAAGTTCGCCAACCTGCGGCTGCTGTACAGCTATATGTGGACGCATCCCGGCAAGAAGCTGTTGTTCATGGGCGGCGAGTGGGGCCAGTGGCACGAGTGGAACTGCGACGGCAACCTGCAGTGGGACCTGCTCCGCTTTCCCACGCACCGGGGCGTGCAGAAGTGCCTGGCGGACCTGAACCACCTGCTGCAATCGGAGAAGTCGCTGCACGAGTTGGACTTCCAGGGGCGCGGCTTCGAGTGGATCGACTGCCACAACCACCAGGAGAGCACCCTGGCCTACCTGCGCCGCGCCAAGGACCCGCACGACTTTCTCGTGATCTGCTGCAACTTTACGCCCACGCCTCGTATGCGTCACCGCATCGGCGTTCCGGAAGGCGGCTGGTACGCCGAGGTCTTCAACAGCGATTCGACGTATTACGGCGGTAGCAATCTCGGCAATTTCCCCGGCCGGATGGCGGAACCGACCGAGTGCCACGGACGCCCGTTTTCCATCGAACTCGTCCTGCCGCCGCTGGCCGCGGTGATGCTCAAGCCGCAACGCCATTGATGCGGGCTGCGGCCGCAAGCGAAGTGGAGTACGAGGGCTATGGCTCAATGCAGGTCCACAACTGCGATCTGGACGGCGCGGGGCCGGGCACCGCGGGGCAGACGATCTTCGGGAGACGGCGGACACGGTGACGCATCGGTTGGATCCGGCGAGCGTGCCGGCGGACGGGAACGATGGCCTGATCACGATCGCCGACGCGTCGGGGATGACCGATGGTTCGACGACGATCGCTTACACGGGCCTGGAGCCGGTGCTGGACGCGATGCCGGCGGTGGACCGGGTGTTCACCTTCACGGCGGGCGCGGAGTCGGTGACGCTGAGCACGCCGGGCGACGGCTCTCTGGCGAACAAGATCGACAGCACGCTCAGCGAGGCCACCAGCTTCAACAACCCGGCGGGCAGCCTGACAGTGAATCTCACGAATGACAGCGATACGCTGGACGTGCAGAGCCTGAACGTTCCCCTGCCGGGCATCGCCCTGACGATCAACGGCGATGGCGGCGACACGGTCAACTTTACCACGGGGACGACCAACATCGGGGCGGGCAACGCCAACGTGGGCACGACGGTGGGACAACCGATCCAGACGATCAACTTCAACGGCGGCACCCTGCAGACCAGCGGCGACGTATTCCTGACCGCGGCCGGGGCGATCCAGACCTCGGATGCGACGCTGGACGTGATGGCCGACGACCTGGTGGCCAACGCGGGTACGGGCATCGACCTGGACACGACGGTGGCGACGATCGTGGCTGCGGTCAGCGGCGATGGTGCGATCCAGATCGACGAGACGGACGGGGTGACGTTGACCAGCGTGACGACCGCCAACGGTCCGATCACGGTCAACGCGGGCGGTCAGATCACGGCCGTGCTGGTAGGATCGGGCGGCGGGGCCGGCGACGGCGTCCGGCTGTACACGACCGCGGGCGACATTGTGGTCGGGGTGATCACTTCGGCCGACACGGCGAGTCTGGAGACGGTCAGCGGCTCCATCGTGGATCATGCCGACGACACGGCGACCGACATCACGGCGGCGGCGCTGATCACGCTGACCGCGACGGCGGACATCCACGGTCCTGGTCCGGGCGACGACCGCCTGGATCTGGCCGCCGGCAGCCTCGTGGACGCCTCGTCCGAAACGGCCGGCGCGATCCGTCTGCGCGGGGTCGGGTCCCTGGGGCTCCAGGACGTGGACACCGCCAACGGCCCCATCGACGTACTGGCTGCGGGCCAAATCACGGCCACGGACGTGCGATCCTTGACCGACGCGGACGCCAACGACATCATCCTGCGGACGACCGGCGGCAATATCGTCGTGGGTCTGGTGAGCGCCGGAACGGCGGCGGGCGACGTGTGGCTGAATACGCCCGCAGCGATCGAGGAAGATGGTACGGCGGACGGCACGGCCGACATCGTGGGTCAGGATGTGGAACTGGTGGCCGGGACGGGGATCGGCGATGCGGGGCAATTCCAGATCGATGCCGTGAACCTGGCGGCCGCCACGACGACGGGCGACATCAACCTGCACGATACGGCCGGCGGTCTGACGATCGCCAGCTTGAATGTGGACGGGATCGGTTCGCCCACCGACGGCGTGTCGCTCACGGGCGGCTCGGTGGGCGACGACATCACGATTCGAGCCAGCGACGCCGTGGCCGCCAGTCCCTTGACCGTCAATGCACCGGTCAGCAACAGCGGGGGCGGGGACATCAGGCTGGCCGCGGAAGGGAACTTGGCCACGGACGATCTGACCGTCAACGCCAACGTCACGGCGACGGGCGGCAACGGGAACATCTGGCTGTACGCGGGCGATTCGATCAGTCTGGCGGCGACCGTGACGGTCGGAGCGGCGGGGACGGGGGCGGTCCTGCTGAGCGCCGGCAGCGACTACAACAACGGGGCGCCGCAGGACGGCAACAGCGGCGGGGACGTGAGCATGGCCAGCGGGGCGGCCGTTAGTTCGGAGGACGGCAACATCACGGTGCTGGCCCCGAACGACGTGCAGTTGAGCATCGTCAATGCCAACAGCGACGGCGACGCGGTGCTGGGCGACGTGATCGTGACGGCGGATTACGAAGGGCCGACCGTCGGAGGCACCTATTCCAGCAACAACGTCGGGGCCATCAGCGACAGCTTGACAGGGGTCGCGCCCAACGGCGAGGCGCCGAACATCGTGGGCGACCAGGCGGCGTTGCGGGCCGGCAGCGGGATCGGCAGCGGCGTGGCGGGCGATGTGAACGACATCGACACGGCGGTCCGGACGCTGGCGGCGCGCACCGAGTCGGGCAATATCAACATTCAGGACATCGGGACCGGGCTGACCATCGACACGTTTGACGGCTTATCGGGGTTGACGATTACGGATGCCTTAACAACGGATTCGGGAGACGACATCACGATCGTGACGCGGGCCGGCTTGACCGTCGCGGCGAGCAATCCGATCACCAACAACGACGGCGGGGACATCACGCTGCGAGCCGAGGGCGGCGGGGGGTACGCGCTGATTAACGACATCGCCCGGAACTTTGCCGACGGGCCAGACTCTGGAGGAAGGCGGCTTCTTCAGCACGGGCGGCGCCTTCGGCAACTTGATGAACATCTCGTACTACACCAAGACGGAATCGAACGACGTGACGCTGACGCATCCGGGCCGGTTCGACTTTAACGGCTACAGCAACGTCACGGCGCCGAACTACATGGGCGTGCCGGAGACCCAGGTTTGGGATGGATCGTACGGCTGGGCGGCGTTGGGGCCGATCGACTCGTTGGTGCGGCCGGAGTACTACCCGGCGCCGCACCCGACGGTGGACCCGCTGCTGTGGGACGGGCACTTCGTGCAGTGGACTACGGGGCCGGGGACGTTCCAGGT
>Ga0302241_1002254_pt1 | contig 11878 bp, 5 predicted proteins | sample AAG_UR_Arg_MG_FD_193532 | JGI IMG/M metagenome (GOLD analysis project Ga0302241, IMG submission 193532) | Enriched activated sludge microbial communities from anaerobic digester in WTTP, New Holstein, Wisconsin, United States - AAG_UR_Arg | ecosystem: Engineered > Bioreactor > Anaerobic >...
AGCGCGAAGCGCATACCACTAATCCCCCCGTTCACCCTGAGCCTGTCGAAGCCTGTCCTGAGCCTGTCGAAGGGGGCTGGCGGGGGTGGCCCGCTTCAGCGGGCCGGGGGTGGACTTGATGTCTTGGACTTTCCATCCTCCCCCTGCGCCCCCTCCGAAGGGGGACATTTGCGGTGGGCCTTGGTTTTGCCTACTATACTCTCACAAAAGCACTTCCGGAGCCGTGTCTTAAGTAATTGTCGCTGATGGCAGTTCAAGCGGTGTTTCTTATTTTCTTCCTTCTTCTTTCAATAGCGACTAGCAGCATAAAAATACTGGATAGCAAAACAATGGCCGGAATAGGATAGGCCATCACATAAACAACAGGAGTTAAGGCAATCCTTGTCACAAAACGCAGTCCTTCAGACTCACTTATTATTTGGGCAATCACGGGAGAATTTGCATAGTAAAAGCTTACAAATGCACGGCCGGGAGTGTTGGTAAGTAAAATATTATCTCTGAACTGTCGCAACACCATCACATGCGGGTCAAGATAAGAACCATAGGCAGCCGTGGCAATAAAACAGGCCACGCCACCTCCACCCCCGTCGCCTGCTACAACAGGTATGGTTGAGTCGTCTCCGCCAGATACTGGATTGAATATCGCCCCTACCGTCATGTTTGAGGTCAGTTGCACACTGCATGTGCCTATGCCCGAACAAGCATTCGACCAGCCGGCAAATGTGTAGCCGGCATCGGGGATGGCACTCAAAGTAACCGGTGTTCCTTCTTCAAGACTTACCGAACAGTCGGAAGTGCAGGAAATAGCTGGTTGCGCGCTTCTAACGTTGCCGTTGCCGGATACGGAGATTGATAAGTTGTAATGTTGCACCGGGCCAGGGGGAGGTTCCGGTGTCACAGGTGCGCCAGCTATTCCATATCCGGCAACGCCGGCAATGGACATGTCGCAATGACGCTCTCCATTCGGATCAGCCAATGGATGAGGGCAGGTATAAGGCTCGAAGTATTTTGTCCAAGTATTGGTTTCGGAGCACTTATACAGTGTTCCCATATGCCCTGCATCAGTAGCAAAATAAGCAGTGTTTTTGGTGCATGTAGCAGACCGTTCTGCTAGAAGTCCTTTGCCCACTCCAGATGTACCGTTAAACGATACGCCCTGTTCATAGTAATCCCTATTTGCCTTGATGTGCTTGCCACAGTTGTTGTGAACATAAACCGTCGCTCTGTTGCCATTGATAGTATTTCCCCATATATACGCTGGCATAAGAACTTGGCTATATTGAGATGGAGGGTCATGTGTAAACGCAGTTAAGTCATACCCCCTGCCTATCTGGTCACGGCAGGGATAGCCCGCCTCTTCGCCAACGCCCTCATTCCCATCCCACGAAGATGTTCCGTCGCAAGCGCCGCATATCCATCCAGGCGCGTCAGCTTGAAAACTGCGAACATTGTCGAATGTTATGCTGCGGTTCCAAGGGCCGGTTATAACATTGTTAGCGATTATGCCTGTGCCAGCTCTTATGGAGAAGGCAGTCCATGTGGGGTTTGCTGCGGTAGAGATGACATTGTTATAATTTTCCCACCGCATGTACCCGCGAAGGCACGTTGAGTTTTGAACAGAGTGAGCTTCAATATACAATGAGACATCTCCAGCCGTAGAAGTACTTACTACGTTATTAAACCTAAAAACGTGCCTTGCGCTGAATCTACCGTCTATGACATTCATTACAGTGGCGTGAGTTTTTGTGAATGTATTACCCTCTATATACACGACGTTTCTAGGGTCGCCGAGGGGATACTGCAAGGCCCAGGTCGGCCCCATGTTATCTAACGTGTCATATAGCGATGCCATAAGTATTGTGGCATTCTCGAATATACATGAGTGAATAACCCCATAAGGGTGATAACCATGTCTCCCTTGCACTTCGACAAGTCGCCAAGTTCCGCCTTGAGTTGGGTTTACAAACTTCATACGCGCAACAACAAAATCCTTACCGTCGATAAAGAGTCCGCCGCTTACAAAGGTCATGTCCGATATTCTGGTGGTGCTGTCACCCATGTTAATCAGGGTGTACCCACCGCCGGTGAGTGTTATCACAGTGTTGTCTATGCCGGCTCCGACAAAGTTAATAGACTTCGCCCCAACAGATATTGGAGAGGTCCACGAAGCAGAACCTGCGGGAATGGTTATAGTATCACCACTTTGAGCAGCCTTGTTGACACATGCGGCAACTTCCGTGCGTGATGCATCCGCCGCTATCAAATTAGGGCTGCTACCACCACAGGCTGCAAATGCTTCCGCTGTAAAAAGACATGTCAGGAGTATCGTGATGAAAAAGAGCTTTTGTAGGACTTTCATATTACACCTCCATCCTTTATAACACCTCATATTGAAGCCAGCGATTCTGTAAATAGTATCACTCCTGAAATATTTATCGCCTACCGTAGTTCGGCTTTGCCATAGTTCTTTTGCTACCGGAAAATACAAGCGGTACAGCTATAATGACAAACAGGAAAATAATTCCCACCGGAATAGGATAGGCCATCACATAAACAACAGGAGTCAGGGCAATCCTTGTCACAAAACGCAGTCCTTCAGACTCACTTATTATTTGGGCAATCACGGGAGAATTTGCATAGTAGAATTTTACAAATGCGCGTCCCGGCGTGTTTGTCAGTAAAATATTATCTCTGAACTGTCGCAATACCATCACATGCGGGTCAAGATAAGAACCATAGGCAGCCGTGGCAATAAAACAGGCCCCGCCACCTCCACCCCCGTCGCCTGCTACAACAGGTATGGTTGAGTCGCCTCCGTCAGATACTGGATTGAATCTCGCCTCTACCGTCATATCTGTGGTCAGTTGCACACTGCATGCGCCGGTTCCCGAACAAGCATTCGACCAGCCGGCAAATGTGTAGCCGGCATCGGGGATGGCACTCAAAGTAACCGGTGTTCCTTCTTCAAGACTTACCGAACAGTCGGTACTGCAGGAAATAGCTGGTTGCGCGCTGGTAATGTTACCGCTGCCGGAGACGGAGATTGATAAGTTGTAATGTTTAACAGGATCAGGGGGAGGGGGCGCTGGCGGTAGATCTGCACCGGTTCTCAATGGATGGGGGTAGGTGAAGGGGGTATACTTCAATGTCCAGCTGTTTGTTGACGTGCAAGTCCAGAGTTTACCGGAATCGGTAGCACCGTAATTAGCACCTGTCGAACAAGTTGATGGCAGGTTGGCCTCTAAACCATATAAGGGCATCCAGTAATCACGATTTAAGGCGACATAGACAGCCACCGTGCTTGTCGTTGGCGCGGGAGTCATATTGGAGCCGTTTTTCAGATTATTCCATACATATGTGCTTTGAACCTGGTTGGGAAGCGGGTAACAGGCTGAAAAGTCACTTGCTGTGGGTGCCTGTATATCGCATCGGGGCGCGTCACAGCACCAGGTTCCGTTGCAAGTTTTCCAATCAAGATATTGGGGGCCAAAAACACGGTATTCATTGATCTGCAAATAACCGGACTGTGTCGTATTATTGTGAACCATCCACTTGCCGCCGCGCATGTCAACGATTTGAGCAAAGGCGGACGGCCCCGTAACCGTGTTTTTATAAAATTCATTCGCAACAATGCCACAGGCATTATGGCCTGCGGTGTCCGCGCCATGGCCGTCCAGAACGCCCATACTGCCATTCGTATAATCGCTGGCTACTTCGTTATATCTGAGAACTACCCGGCCGCCACCACCAGATGTCTCCACGACAGTGTCCTGCATGTAATTATTTTCCCAGAAAACAAAATCATCCGTTCCGAAGCCGGTAGCTCTGTTTAAAGAATCATATCCATTGCAGGTGTAACTGCTGCCTTTGTAACTGTTTTGATATGAATTGTTTCCATATGGTTTTGGCGTGCTCGTTTTTAGATAATAAAAAACGTTGTTATCAACCAGACCGGTCATTTTACCGGTTGTACCATCCGTCAAAATGAGCCGCGATGAATATCCAACCTCGTTGAAGTAGTTGTTGTCAATTCTGAAAGCGCCTTTGCCATCCGTACCGGTTCCTCTTCCCTGCACGCGAATGATCCAATATGGTGCACCGGAACCCTGGAATTTAAACCCGGTTACTCTATTAATTGGCTGATTAGACGCATTGGTGATTTGGATTAACGGACTGCTGCCCGTTAATGTTACATTGATAGTGAGCGGCCATGTTCCTGACGTACCACTGGATCCCTTAACACCAGCAGCACGTAGCGTTTTACCACCTGATAAAACAATTGGTGATGACCACGTAACGGTTCCTGTACATGCAACATCGATAATGTCACCTGAAGAGGCGGCAGTGATAGCTGCCTGCACTGCCGATGCCGAGCAGTCCCCAGAAACAGTATGTGTGGCGGAATGTGAGTGGTTGGCAGTGAAAACAAATGAGAAAATTACCAGCACTACGATTTTTTGTGAACCGCTCATGCACCCTCCATACGATTAATGTATCGAGATTTGGCCCAAAAACTCTGTGCCTGGAATTACATAATATCAATTACTGCTGATTGAGTGTGACTTATGGCACATATAGTGAGCTTTTACAATTGTTTTGCTGCTCAAAAGAATGACACCTCATGTCATTCCGGGCTCGACCCCTGGATACCGACCTTCGCCGGTATGACGATACTGTCCCAAGCCGGCAGGGGTGAAAAAGCACTTTAATGAAAAGCGCGAAGCGCATACCACTAATCCCCCCGTTCACCCTGAGCCTGTCGAAGGGGGCTGGCGGGGGTGGCCCACCTCGCGGGCAGGGGGTGGACTTGTTATTTTGGGCTTTTCATCCTCCCCCTATGCCCCCTCCGAAGGGGGACATTACAGGCGGTACGTTGCTCATTTTTTTCTGGATACCGGCCTTCGCCGGTATGACGATATTGTCCACCGCTGGCGGGGGTGGCCCGCTTCAGCGGGCCGGGGGTGGACTTTGTTGTCTTGGCTTTATATCCTCCACCTACGCCCCCTCCGAAGGGGGAGATTACTTGCGGTGTGTTGCTCATTATTTTCTGGATACCGGCCCCCCGATTTCGCGCGGGCCGGTATGACGACATTGTCGGTTACGCAGGGTTTGGCAAAGTTCTCGGGTGGATATAAAAATCATGTGATCAATATAAATGCGAAACGCTCGGAGGCTTTGGGCGGCTCCGAGCGTTTGATTTCAAAATGATCTCATTGGAGAACTTATTGATTTAAATATGTAAAAGATTCTAATACCAAGTGCCCTATTTTTTCAGTTTTCTTAATTTAGGATATTTGTTGCCGCACGCGCCGCAGACATTTTTGCTGTCCAGCTTACAGCCGCATTGGCATATCCAGTCAATCTGACGCGCCGGGTTTCCTGCTACCATGGCATGGTCCGGAACGTCTTTTTTTACTACGGCGCCGGCTCCGACAAAAGCGTATGATCCTATGGTTACACCACAGACGATAGTTGCATTGGCGCCGATGGACGCGCCTTTTTTGACCAGCGTGGGTTTTATTTCATCCATCCGGCGAATGAAGGCCCGGGGATTGTAAACATTGGTAAATACCATGGATGGGCCGCAAAACACGCAGTCTTCAAGGGTCACGCCTTTATAAATACTGACGTTGTTTTGAATCTTACATTGATTGCCGATGGTGATATCAGGCCCTAGCACGACATTTTGCCCGATATTGCAGTCATTACCGATTTTCGAACCGCTCAATATGTGCGAAAAATGCCATATTTTTGTGTTGTCGCCGATGGCCACGTTATTGTCGATAATAGCCGAGGGGTGAACAAAAACGTTTTGTCCAAACAGTTTTTTTGAAGATTTGGTTTTTTCCGTTGCTGCATCTTTCAGCTTGATTTTGGCTCCGTCCTGGTCCAGCGAATGCTGGCTGGCATTCAGCACCCTCAAGACCCGCAGTCCCTCATTGCCGTCGGTAAAGGGCTGTTTGCCTGTAGTGATGGCCTGAAGGAATACTTGACATTCATTTGCCAGCGGTTCCGTCTCAGGTATGTCGGATACTTTTTCGGGTTCAGTCTTTGTTGGCACCGGGATATTATCTTTCCACTTGATTTCATGTGGATACAAAAGAAGCTTTTCCTCCCAGGGGAGAGTGTCGTTAAATACGGCCATCTTCCGATCCCCTACGATAACCAGCTTTTGTTCCTTGAAGGGATGAAGCCACGACACGAAGATATGTGCCTGCAGGCCGGAGGAAAACTGCATATGTGTTGTGGTGACGTCGGCGATTTTTTTGTGCAGATAATTCCCGCCGGTGCTCTGGACTGTTTCAGGCATATCACCGGCAAGCGCCAGAATCATTGAAATATCGTGAGGAGCGAACGACCATAGGGCGTTTTCTTCTCTTCGGATTTTTCCCAGGTTCAGTCGATGCGAATATATGTAGTTTATGCGGCCCAGGTCGCCACGGGAAACCAGTTCTTTCAAATGCTGGAAAAGGGGATGGTATTGCATTAAATGTCCGACCATCAGGATACGCTTATTCCTTTTGGCAAGCTCAATTAGTTGGGCAGCTTCTTCCTCGTCCAGAACCAGAGGTTTTTCTACAAAAACATGTTTGCCTGCCAAAAGCGCTTCTCTGGCAATGGTGAAGTGTTTTTCTGCAGGTGTCGCAATTACGACGCCAGAAATATCTTTTCTTGGTAAGATGTCGTTGATCGTCAGGCAGACTTCAACGTCGGGATATTGCTTCTGGAAAACATTGATTACTGTTTCGTTATTGTCGCAAATCATTTTGAGGGCGCCAATTTGCGCATAATTCCTGATCAGGTTTTTGCCCCAGTAACCTGAACCAATGACTGCCACACCCGGGATATTTTTCATACGGCACTCCTGAATCATTGCTATTTGTATAAATGAGAAAGATGGTTATTGGAAGAAAATAATCGGTTTTTGACGTTGGGCAACATTACGGAGTTACGGGCATAGAAAAAACATCGATGAAAAGTGCACAGCGAGAGGTTTTGCGCAACCCTACGTAACCGCCAATGTCGTCATACCGGCGAAGGCCGGTGTGACGATATTGTCCACCGCTGGCGGGGGAGGCCTGCTTCAGCAGGCCGGGGGTGGAAAGATAAGAACTTATAGCTCGTTACTTGTGTCTCATAGCTGGTGGTTTATATGGGAACTTACCCAGCCCCGCTCAAGAGGTTTTTTTATAATTTTGAATTTGATGATTTTTGGGGATGTGTTGGAAAGGTTTATGTGGTTTAAATGTATATCACCTTTATCTAACATGCCGGCGATAGAAAAAATGGCGTCCCCAAAAGGATTCGAACCTCTGTCTTCGACCTGAAGGGCCGATGTCCTAGACCACTAGACGATGGGGACTCCCAATATTGAGTTAGGATCTATAAAATATTTTGGTTAAAAGATCAAGGGTTTAATGTTTGGGAGGGGGGGAGATTTAATGGTGTATCCCTCGCTGGCGGGGGTGGCCCGCTTTAGCGGGCCGGGGGTGGACTTGTCGTCTTGGGCTTTCCATCCTTCCCCTGTGCCCCTCCGAAGGGGGACATTAAACGGATTGTCCCACGCTGGCGGGGGTGGCCCGCTTCAGCGGGACGGGGGTGGACATTGTTGTCTTGGGTTTTCCATCCTCCCCCTGCGCCCCTCCGAAGGGGGACATTTGCGGTGGTGCGTTGCTCATTATGTTTTGGATATCGGCGAAGGCCGGTATGACGATATTGTCCACCGCTGGCGGGGGTGGCCTGCTTCAGCAGGCCGGGGGTGGACATTGTTGTCTTGGCTTTCCATCCTCCCCCTGCGCCCCCTCCGAAGGGGGACATTTGCGGTGTATTTCTTGTTTACTGATTTAAACTGCCCTGTCCCAGCCGGTGCATCGGCGGAGACAGGGCGAGACTCGAAAGAGATTAAAGGCTGGTAGCCGTGTTGGCCGTTCTTTCCCTACTTTACCCTCAAAAATGCACTTCTGGGGCCGCGTCTGAAGTAATTGTCGCTTATGGGAAGCCCCATGTGAGAAATATTTTTTCTTCTTCTTTCAATAGCGAGGAGTAGTATCAAAAGACCCGCCAGGAAAATAATTAGCGCCTCCGCGGGATAGGCCATCACATAAACAACAGGAGTCAGAACAGCCCTGGTAGCAAAACGTAACCCCTCAGATTCGCTTATTATTTGGGCAATCACGGGAGAATTTGCATAGTAGAATTTTACAAACGCGCGTCCCGGAGAGTTTGTCAGTAAAATATTATCTCTGAACTGGCGTAGGACCATCACATGCGGGTCAAGGTAAGAACCATACGCGGCCGTGGCAATAAAACAGGCCCCGCCACCGCCACCCCCGTCGCCTGCTGCAAGAGGTATTCCGGAGGATCCGCCGGAGGTGGCATTGAATCTGGCTTCAACTTCCTCTTCTCCGGAAACATTAACGGTACATTGTCCGGAACCGGCACAGGCGCCAGACCAGCCGGCAAATGTGTAACCGTCTTCAGGGATGGCATCCAAGGTGACAGTAGTCGGACTTGCATACTCTTCAACGCAGATGTCGCCACAGTCGATGCCGGTATTTGTCGCGATTCCGTTACCGGCAAATAACGCAATTATACTTTTAATTCTGCCTTTGCCAAAATATCGCACACGCAAAATGTTGGTGTACAACACGGAAAAATTCGCATTAACTGTTTTGGCCGTGTCCATGGTTACCGTGCATGAATCATTGCCCTGGCATGCGCCGGACCAGCCCCTGAATACGAAGCCGCTGTCAGGCTTAGCCACCAGACCAACAGTAGTCCCCGATGCATATTCAGAAGTGCAGGCTGAACCGCAATTTATTCCGCCAGGTTCGCTGGTAATGGTCCCGTTTCCCGAGTTATTGGTTGTTAGAGTGTAGTAAGGGGCATTTTGTGTGAAAATTGCTCTTATGGCTTTATTGCTGTTCATTGACACAGAGCATGGGCCAGTGCCGGTGCAGGCGCCTGACCATCGGCTGAAAGTATAGCCGTTATCCGCTGTGGCGGTCAAATTAACCTGGGTGCCTGACTCATAGTTATGAGAACAAACAGCCCCGCAGGAAATTCCCGCGGGGCTGCCATTGATTGTACCGTTACCTTCTTTGGATGCCGCCAAGGTGTAGTATTTTTTGTCCTCTGTAAAAGTGGCGGATACAGACCTGTTTGCGGTCATGGGGATCGTACAAGCACCCGTTCCAGTGCATGCACCGGACCAGGCGGTAAAAGTATATCCGGAATCAGCGGTAGCGGTTACAGTCACAGGTGTGCCCGTTGTATATTCGGAGCAGTTGGTGCCGCAGGATGTACCCGCAGGATCTACCGTAACAGTGCCATTGCCCGTTTTGGAAGTATTCAATCTGTATTTAACTGCGTTTTGTGAAAACGATGCAGTGACTGATTTATTTGAATTCATCTGCACCACACAGCTTCCTGAGCCAGTACAGTCACCCGACCAACCCGCGAAAGTGCAATCACTGGCAGGTGTGGCTGTCAAAGTTACCGGAGTACCTGTAGGATAGGTTTCAGAACAGTCGGCCCCGCAGGAAATACCCGAAGGGTTGCTGGTGATGGCGCCGCTGCCGGATACGGTTGTGTTTAAATTAAAGGATTGAGGTGGCACAGGTGCAGGGGGAGCTGGCGCGGGTGGGGCCGGAGAACCAGTAAGATTATAACCTGATGCGCCGGCTGTACCGGGGCTACAAGAACCGCTGCCAGCCAGTGGGTGCGGGCATGTGTATGGTTCGAAGTGTTTTGTCCAGGTGTTAGAGGAGGTACATTTGTATAATGTTCCTAGAGGGCCGGCATCAGTTGCGAAGTATGCCGTATTGATTGTGCATAAAGTTGGTCTTGCAGAAAGAGGTCCTCGCCCCATTCCTGAGGTGCCATTAAAAGAGGGCGTATAGTTGTAGTAATCCCTATTTGGTTTGATATGGTGACCAGAATTGTTTATTACAGTGAACGGTACTTCACTGTTCGACTCGGTTTTATTGTTCCAGGCGTATGCGGGCATAAGAACCTGCGTGTATCTTCCCGGAGGGTTACTTACCCATGGCACAGTATCGTAACCACGACCAATCTGGTCGCGGCAGGGGTATCCTGTTGAATCTTCATTGCCATCCCAAGGTGATGAACCATCACACATACCTGCAAGTGAACTAGAAAGATTAGTGTCGAAACTTCTACAGTTATCAAGGGCTATTGCATCGTTAGTCCAGTTTCCAGTTACACTGTTATTAAAAACAACCCCTGTACCGGCACGAATTCTGAAGGGCATATAATGCCATCCGCCTTTGTTATCAAGTATGTTATTATAATATTCCCAACGCATATAGCCGCGAAGACTGGTTCTTTCTTGGATGGAGTGTGCTTCCAGATAAAAAGCACTGTTCGTTGCAGCGGACTTGGACGTTGCTGTGTTGTAGCGAAAAACAGTTCGTGCACTCAATCTTCCGTCGAGTATATTTTCAACTCCGTCTGAGTTTTTTATGAAGGTGTTTCCTTCGATATAAACGGTGTTCCTTGGGTCGCCAAATGGATATGGAAGAGAATGGGTAGACGCCATTACGTCTAAATCATCGTAAATTCCGAAAACCAAGATAGATGCGTGATTGAAAATGCACGAGTGGATAACACCAGTTGGATGTATTCCATAATACCCCCATATATTTACAAGGCGGAAGAGACCGCTTCCGTTTGGGTTATCAAATTTAACTCTTCCTATAACAAAATTTTGGCCATCAACCCTTATGGGAAGATTGACAATGGTCATATCATAGATTTTTGAGCCACCACTACCCATATCAATCATAAATCTAGCAGATGCGTTAGTGCCCGTAATAACTGTTGAATCGATTCCGCTTCCTGAAAGAGTGAGGGTTTTAGTACCTATCAACAAAGCAGAATTCCATGTCGCCCGACCTGCGGAAATGTTTATGGTATCACCTGATCTTGCCCGTGAGACGCAGGAGTTAACTGACTCGTAGTCGGGTGTAGCATTCCACTGTGGGCTGCCTCCTGTACAGGCGGGATAAACAATGTTGGGTAAAAAAATTATCAGCAATGCCGCTGCAAGTATGATTTTTTGTAAAATTTTCATAGTGCACCTCCGTCCGGTGTATAGATCGCATATTGGAAGCGTAACCTCTGTGATTATAATCACCAAAACGGAAGGTGGGTGGAATTCTTGGGCTATCCGTGTGATATTTGTCATGCGGCTAATGGAGGTAACTGCGTTTTTTAATTTGAGTAGTGTTTTGTAGATATGAAAATGTCCAGCTTTTAGGTTCATCGCGTGACCAACTGAATGATAATCACTTGACGTTAAGCATAAAGCGAGTCGTTTTGTCAAAAACATTATTCCCTGAAAGATGAAGAAAATTGCCAGACTATGTAATACTTTTACGGCTTGAACGTAAAGCTTTGCTTCAATAAAATTGACGTAAGCAACAAATTGTCAAGAAAAAGTCCTTTTTTTCGATCTGTTTCTGAGACAATGTCTCAAATCACGGATTCATTACACTACAAGGCGACAACTCATGGTTTGCTGACACCTTTTTTTCAATGCTTCGGTTCACAATAATAAGCTCACGGCCATTAACCTCCTTTCTGAGCTCGCGCTGATTCTTCAGCCGTTCCTGTCTGGCAGCAACGATCGCAGGGCGCAATCCACTATGGCACTGCTCGGGTGTTACATAGTCGATACCAGAATGCAGGTGCTTTGTATTATACCACTCAAAATAGGGATCAAAATATTGACAGGAAGCCTCCAGGTCCCGGAAACGACCGGGATAGCGATGATCCGTCTTTACTGTTCCGAACAAAGACTCAACAAAAGGGTTATCGTTGGGGGTCCGTGGACGGGCAAACAACTGGGGCATAC
>Ga0302241_1002255_pt1 | contig 11876 bp, 8 predicted proteins | sample AAG_UR_Arg_MG_FD_193532 | JGI IMG/M metagenome (GOLD analysis project Ga0302241, IMG submission 193532) | Enriched activated sludge microbial communities from anaerobic digester in WTTP, New Holstein, Wisconsin, United States - AAG_UR_Arg | ecosystem: Engineered > Bioreactor > Anaerobic >...
ATTTTACGGATTTTGATAAAGACCCCAACGGCCTTCCGATTCGTCACTATGGCCCAGATGTTTTTTACGGCAGAGTTCACAGCAATGAGGATATCTGGATCCGTCAGGCAGGTGGTGGAAACAACGGTGGCTGGCCTACCTTCAACGGCTGGGTGACTACTGCAGGGGAAATCAGAGTATATCCCGGTGGTGGGCATGATTTTCCCGAGGATAATATCTTCCTGGGAGGGCTCACCGAACACTATGCCTATACCAATTTTCCTGAAGAAGCTACCACCATAAGAAATAGAGGAATTCCATTTGGCCCTTCCGGCTATGATCCAAAGTACATCATTTATCTGGATGTTGACGGGTCTTCTGCAGAAGCCCATTTAGGTATAGTAGTACGCCGAGTGCACAGAGATTCCATTGATGTCTACCCACCCAATAAATATCCACCAGGGAATCCGGCAGATTTCCAATATGCAAACCGTTACGCTGCGTATGATACCACCTGGTCATCAATGGGTGGTGGCGGCCTCGCAAATAAATCGCATTATTGCACTAATAAACTCTGGCTCAAGGGATCTTTTGAAGGCTACCAGACCTTTGGCTGTAGAGATACCATCTTCATCATTGGGGATATTCTGCTCAAAGGCACTCCCAGGGGTCAATCTCCGGAAACCAATAAACGAGATGTGGTGGGCTTGGTGGCCGAGAAATCCATAGTGGTCAAATATGGCTATCGTAGCCCTGTTGACTCCCTGCGCTACCATGAGACCTGTGGCTCCGGCACTTCTGATCCCAAAGGGGGGGTGTGGATCTATGCGGCAATGGCCGCTTTGGGGGATGGTGGAGATAATGCCAGAAAAGATGGGGTGTTTACCTTTGAATATCAGCACCCGCATCCATCGGTGCCAGATGTGGTGATAAACAACACCATATATACCTGGATTGATTTGCATCGCAGGAGATTCCCTCAACAGGGTCGCACCGGTTGGTTCAATTCCACCGAGCAGATAGATTACCCTTGGTACAATCCACTTTGGCCCGAAAGAGCACCCTATTTGGAGCGGGGATATATCAACGTCCATGGCTCAATCTCGCAGCGCCGACGTGGATTTGTGCATCGCAACTATGAAGATCAGGATTATCCAAACCCTACGGGCATTTGGGATCAGACAATTGACCAGTGCGGAGGAACCAGTGCGCCTGGAGCGGTAACACACCAAGACCCGGTCATGGGATTTACCCTTACAACGAGAGACTTTCCCGGTTCTTCCGGAGGCGGTATTGGCTACAAGAAGAACTATCACTACGACAATCGCTTTTATTACACCTCACCCCTGGACTTCCCCGAAGTCACGCGAGAAGAATCCAAAACCTTCACCGGCGTGAAATGGGAAGTCAAGAACCCTCTTAATATCCCACATGCTATACAATAATAAGGTCCATACATAAAGAGGAACTATGAAGAAACAAAAATCGCTCAAGTTCAAGGAATCGGTTGGAATTGATCTTGGCAGCCACAGCGTTAAGGTCGTGCATCTTAAACGGCTGAACGAAGGCTTTAAGCTGCTCAATTATGAAATCCGACCCACGGTTGCTCATGGAGTGGAATACATTCCAGGCGACCTACGTCCTGAACGCTACGGTCCCGTGCTGGTGGACATCTTCAAAACCCTGCGTATCAATCCCAAAAGAGTGCAACACTTAGTCACTTCTGTGGGCGGAGACAACACCAGCATCAAACAGATCAAAACCATCTTTCTTCCAGACGAAGAGCTGGAATCGGCCCTCTTCTTTGAAGCCAAGAAACACATCGCCATTTCTGGATCAGATATGGTGTTGGATTATCAGGTGCTCAGCGTTGAAGAGAAGACAAACAACATGAACATCCTCTTGGGTGCTACCTCCAAAGAGCTGATCAATGAACACACCAACATCCTGCAAACTGCCGGTCTGGCACCGAACTTGGTGGATATTGATTCTCTGGCTGTAGCCAATAGCTTCATGCTCAATGCCTACGTTGAAGAGGGCGTTTATGTCTTATTGAACTTGGGAGCTCACCGCACCAATATGGTGATCTGGGGCCCCGAAGCGAGATTCTTTTCCCGTGATATTCCTTTTGGTGGCTACAATTTCACCAGAGACATCATGCGCAAACGCTCAATGGAGTGGGAACAAGCAGAAAACTACAAGCTGGAATTTGGCCTTTTGGACGATCCCAACAATCCTGAAGTTCGCACTCTAAGCATGCTGGATATCACCGAGAAGCCCACCGAAGAGGCTATCGTTGAAGAGATACGTCGTTCGCTACGTTTCTACGTCAAAGAAGCTGGCAACAGCGATTTTCGCAAAGTGTACTTGATGGGCGGAACTGCCAAATTGAAAGGCCTGACAGAGTTTATCGCGGAGAAGGTAAATCTTCCCACCGAGGTATTCCTGCCTTTCATCAATGTAGAGATGCCCGAAAAGTTTATCGATAAAAAAGACCCTCAATTGGCTCTGGCAGTTGGCCTGGCCATGCGGGCGGAATAGGAAGCTGGTATGAATCAATTTTATTTCAAAATCAACCTCAACAAATACGGCGATCTGAAGATACAGGCTGAGCGAGAAAGCAAGCAGTTTGTCCAGGCTGTCATCGTATTTGTTGTAGGAATCGTGATCCTTTTGGCCGCCCACTTCTACATCAGCTCACAGTTGAACAGAAAGGTAGCCAACAGGCAGAAGTTCCTAAAAGAAACGCAGGCTCAGATCGATCAGTTTAAGACCAGTGGAGAATATCTTTCCAGCCAAGACTTGGATCGCTTGGGAAGAACCTTCAACGACCGTATCTTCTGGGCAAACAAGCTGGTGTCTCTTTCTCAGGAGATCGACCACAAGTTAGCAGTGCGCAAGTTTACCTTTGCCAATGGTGTGCTGACACTCAATGGTATCACACCCGTGGATAACAATGTGCGGGAGATAGATTTGATCAACGAGTTTATCCTGCGGTTAAAATCCAACCCGGAGATCAGCAACGATTTCCCCTACATCAAATCTGGATCGATTAACAAGCAGATAGTCAAGGACACCGCAATCATGGAATTTGTGATCGAGTGCTACAGCAAAGAGCCCTCAAGAGTTCCAGGAGGTGAGATACAATGAGAGAAAAATACCTCGTATTCATCGTGTTGATGATCCTGATCACCGTGCTGATCTTTACCGCCAGCGCCAACAGCCTTAAAAACGGCCTGAGGAAGGTGAGAGATTATGACGATAAGATCAAGACTGCCCAGGAAAGACTTAATAGCGCCCGCATCATGGATGAAAAACTATCTCAGTTTTCCCTGATCATCGACAACAGCTTGTCCAAATCCGGTAAGTTTACCTTTGAAGAGATCAACGACTTCAAAAAGCGTATCGGTGAATTGGCACACGATCGCAAGATCTCTATCAACAAGCTTTCAGACTCCAATAAGTTCTCACTGCCGGGGCTGATTGAAACCACCTACAACCTGGAACTGGAAGGAACCTTCGTGCAGATGGGACAATTCCTTTCAGATTTGGAAGCGCTCGACAATATCATTAAAATACACTACATAGATGTCACCCCTTCTTCCGAAGGCGATAAGAAGACAGAAGATTATGCGGTGTCCAAGTATAAAATAATGCTCGAACTTTCCATATTCAAAGTGAAGAAGGAGGCGTAAATGCAACTGAGATACCTAAAAGACCTTGCCGTCACTTTGATCGTGATCATCTTCCTGGTGTTGGGTGTTCGCCTTTACACAAACTACTTCAAGATGAAGAGCGTCCCAGATCAATCCGTTCACTCCAAGGAATCCGTATCAGATTCCCTGCTCACAAAGATCAAGGCGATCGAAAACTCCATCCAAGACCGTAAGGAATTTGTCTTCACCATCACCCGTGACCCGCTACGTCAGGGCAATATCATCAAAGACAAGCTTGATTTGGAGCGTGAGTTCTTGGATAGTGTGAGAAATACCTTCAGGCTTTCCTCCACTTCTATCTTGGAAAATGGACAGAAATATGCAACCATCGAATATCGTGACCAAAACTACTATGCTACAGTTGGCGAAACCGTGGAAGGACGCAGGATCGTTGACATTGGTCACAATTGGATCAAGTATTATTATGGTGGCAACACGGTAACCGCCTACTTGGCACCCCGTCCACCCATGCCAGATTTTGACAAATTGAACGTCAAGACTGACACCTCAGGAAATTGGTAAATAAATATAAATGTAAATAATGGGAGAACCTAAATGACACTTAGCCCAAACTCAAAATCATTTTTGCGAATCATCCTCTTGTTGGCCATGGCATGGCTGGCTCTTGGGCTGATGGCGCAATCCAGCAAACTTACTACTAAAGTTAGCTACAATGCCGATGATGCAACCCTATCCTCGGTATTGAATGCCTTGTCACGCCAAAGCGGCTGCAACGTCGTGTTGGCTGCCGATCCCGGTGCGGGCGACAAGGAAGAACGTAGAGTGACCCTGAATATCAAAGACGTGCCCATCGAAACAGCAGTGTCTTTGGTGGCCAGAGTTGCTGGGCTTGCCTACAGAGTAGAAGGTGAAAACACCTTTGTCGTGGGTACCAAGCAAAACATTTCTGAAGAATCTGGAGAACGTAGCAAGATCATCTACCTCAAGAATCTCGATGCTGCCAAAGTAGCCAAATCCTTGGAAAACACCTCCGGCAAGGTGGTTCCCTTGGAAGGCCAAAACGCAGTGATGGTCTATGCAAACCCTGAAACTTTCAAAAACATTGAAGACTTGATTACCGGCATTGATGTGGATCAAAATCAGATTGAGATTAGAGTGCGCCTCATTGAGGTACATCTCAATCATGCCAGAAAGATGGGCATCGACTGGAGCCGCCTCAACCATCTTACCACCATCTTGGCCGAAGACCCCGTAAATGCCAGAGGCACAGGTCTTCCCTTCAACTACTCTGATGTAGAGGGATACCTGCCGCATGGAGACCCTACAGACTTCGAGCAGCTTCCCAGAGAGCAACACTTCCAACGCATCAATGGGTTCAAAGACATCGGCCACTTCAGCCGTCAACTCACCGCGTTTGACATCACTGTAGATTGGCTTTTGGAAAACAACGCTGCCCAGTTGCTCACAGACACCCGCGTCACCACCATGAACGGTTCTGAGGCCACGATCCATATGGGTGAAGTGGTTCCCTTCGTGGTGACAGACAACGAAAAGCAGGTTCAGGTCGAGCGCGAAGAGGTTGGTATCATCCTTACCGTCACACCCACTGTCAATTCAGACGGCATGATCACCGCTTCAATCGCTCCTGAAGTGAGCTCTGTGACTGACCTCGTGGGTGGCTATGTGCCCCGCACCAAGGTGCGCAAAGTTACCTCTACCGTGACTGTTCCCAACGAACAAAAGATCGTTATTGGTGGCCTGCTAAATAGCAGCATCAGTAAGAAAACCAACAAAGTGCCTTTCTTGGGCGACCTGCCTTTCATCGGCAAGCTTTTCCAACACCATTATGAAGTGGTGGAAAATACAGACCTCATCATGGAGATCACCCCTCGTTTGGTGTCGGTCTTCGAGACAGCTCCCGAGATCAAACTGGATGAAAGACTTACACGTCAGTTGATCGAATATGAAGAGGAAGAAGTAGAAGGCGAGGAAACCAAAGGACAAGGGGGAGAATAATGAGACTTAAAACCAGACCCTTAATGCTGTCTATCATGGTGCTGATGCTCGTGATTTTGGCCACGTCCTGCGATAAACGCAACATCCCCGTGGCCTTGGAACAGAACGTCTCGGCACAGCGGTTTATCACCTCTATAACAGCTTCGCCGGATACCATTTATGCCGATAACAATATCACCATTTCCGAAATACAGGTACAGGTGAAAGACGGCGAAGGCTTTGGTGTCCCAGGCCAAATTGTAAACTTCAGAACTGACATCGGCAACGTGCTCGCCAACGTGCCTACAGATAGCACAGGCGTAGCTACTACCACCTTCTGGGATAATGGAGCAGTGGGCGAAGCCACCATCACTGCGGTGGTTCGTAGTTATTCAGAGGGAAGCTATCAATCCCTGGTCTCTGAAGATACCAAAACCATCAAAGTGACGATCCTGGAAGTCCCTGGTATAGAGTCAATCAACCTGAAGGCTCCTACAAACTCAAAGGTGACCCAAATCCACTCCGTTACCGCTACAGTGAAAAACGAGCTGGGACAAAACGTACCCAACAACACTCTGGTAACCTTCGACTGTGTCATGGGTTCTTTCTGGACGGGTGCGGGAGAAGCAGGTGAAGCCGGAGCAGAATTGGGCAATTCAGCCGTTGCACGCACGGTAAATGGTATTGCCAAAATCACTTATAAAGCATCCAACCTCATCACGGACGCTGAACATGTCGAAACCATTACTGCTTCTATCGGAGCGGTCAGCAAGAGCCAGAATGTGACAATCACCGCTGGCGATCCCGCTTCGCTGAGCTTGCAAACATTTGTGATTGATGATGGAGAAGCCATCGAAACAGATACCTCACCTTTGGAATCTGACAACGAAATCCGCCTCTCCGCCAGGCTTACAGATCAATTTGGCAACGTTTGCGGTGGGAAGAGAGTAAAGTTTGGCACTGATCTGGGAACCTTTATCAATACCTCCCAGCAGATCAACATCAACACCCAGCCTAACGGTATTGCTCAGACCCGTCTGATCCCCGGCTTGCAGGCTGGTGCAGCCACGATTACCGCCTCTGCCAATGGAGACACTCTCCAAGCCGAAACTGTGTTCACCATCACTTCCAGCCAGATCCACTCAATTGGTTTTACCCAAGAGAGTGTCTTGAAACTGAATGTGAGGAACACCGGTGGAACAGAATCTGCGATCTTGAGAGTGAAGCTGAAAGACATCAACGGTAACTTGGTAGACACCCAGCAACCAGTAATTTTCCAACTGGTGGGCACAATTCCCGCTGGTGCAAACCTGAACAATCAACCTCCCAACCAGCCTGTAATGGTGATGAGTACAGGAGGTGAAGCCCAAGTATCGGTCATTGCCGGAACTGAATCCGGAGTTTTGGCAGTCAAAGCCTCACACACCAGAGATTCTGATGGAGTAGAGATTTACGCCACCAAAGCCAATATCGTCATTTCTGGTGGCCCTGCTGCCAACATTACGCCCTTTATTGGTCGTATCAATACCGGACAGGCTATGGGTGGTGGAATGTGGAGAGTCGTGGCAGGTGCAAACGTCACTGACGTCTATGGAAACCCCGTAGCAGACGGCAACTTGGTTTTCTTTGATCTGGTCAACAACACTGCCAACTGTCACGTTGATGGCGTCGGAGAGGTGGGTAACGTGAGCGTGGATGACGATTCTTTGGCCGGCACGGCTTATACCTTCATCACCTATCATGGTGAATTCACCAATGAACTAATCTACTTGCAAGCTTCCACAACTTCCGAAGGGAATCCCACTATCTCTAATACAGCAGAGCTTAAATTGCCGCTCAATGAGCCGACTCTGGGGTTATTGGCCGACCCCTCGAATCTTAATTTTGGGCCACAGGGACCACCTGTATGGAACTATTCCAGCGTCTTGTGCAATGTCGTTGACGGACAAGGCTCGCTGATAGGAAGACAGGAAATCATACTCACGTCTTCATTGGGCTCATTTGTGTATGTCAATTCGACGCAGCCAAACCTGACGCCACAACAACCGGAAGACAGCTACTACGGTACGCTTAACGATCCCGTTACGCCATCGGTTATCTGCACATTGACCAAGTTCTATCCACACATACTCTCGCCGGACCCTGCCTATGAACCATACCATGGAAAGGCTAAAGGCAGGATCAAGTTTCATATAACTCAAGTTCCACCAGCAGAAGGTGAGGGTTTGCCCGGACAAGCTACGGCCACGATCACCGCTACTCTGTTTGAACATGACGTTTCCAAAACCACTAACATCCAGCTCTACCGCTGGTTTAATAACTTCTAATAAGACAATAACCATATCATGGGCACCGGAAGGCTCCGGTCTTCCGGTGCTCGATAATAAACGATGAAAGGAATTCTATCGACACAAGCGGCTCTCAAAGCCTACACTTTTATAAAATATCATTTAAGGAAGAGCCAATGAGCTATAACCCACAATTTGCCCGTATCGGCGAGGTGCTGATAAATGAGGGCTCTGTAACCGAAGAAATGGTCAAAGAAGCCATGATCAAGCAGAGCAATTTCGGCCTGAAAATAGGAGAAACTCTGATCAAACTTGGCTATTTGAACGAAAAACAACTACTAACTGCATTGCATCTTCAACTGGGACACGAGATAGTGGACCCCAGCGAGCTGATGGACTTGGATCAGGATGTGGTATCCATGATTCCGGAACCCTATGCTCAGCAAAACCGTGTCATCGCTCTACGTGAAGAAGCCGATGGGACAGTGGTGGTGGCCTTTGCTGACCCCGATAACCTCACAGTTTTGGATGGTGTGAAAAGGCTGATCGGCAAACCTATCAGGCAAGAACTGATCGGCGATACCACGCTTACCGATACCATCGAAAAATACTACAAAAGCATCCGTACCACCAGTCAAGTCGAAGACGCAGTGGGAGACTTTGATTTTGTTGCCGTAGACGAAGATGAAAACGAGATCACCATTTCTGCCTCCTCCTCAGATGCGGATGCGCCCGTAGTAAAGCTCTTAAACCTCATCATCAACGAGGCTATCAAAGCAGGTGCAACTGACATTCACATTGAACCATTGACCAAGACCTCACGCATTCGCTATCGTATTGACGGCGCCCTTCGTGAGGTTATGACGCCTCCCATCGGTATGCACGCCGGCTTAATTTCGCTCACCAAGGTGATGTCCAAGCTCAATATCGCCGAACGCCGCTTGCCCCAAGACGGTCACATCTCACTCAAGACGGCCATGAAAAGTGTGGACGTCCGTGTGTCCATCACCCCTACGGTTTTGGGCGAAAAGGTCGTGATGCGCCTGCTCGACAAGGGAGAATTTGGTTTCAAGCTTTCCACCTTGGGTTTTGAAGCAGAGGACATGGCGATCTTTGACAAGATCATTCGCAGACCCTATGGAATCATCATCGTTTCCGGTCCCACCGGTAGCGGTAAGTCCACCTCGTTGCACGCTGCACTCAAAGAGATTCAGGATATCGAAACCAACATCATCACTGTGGAAGACCCTGTGGAATATCGTCTGGATGGCATCACACAGATTGAGACGAAGGAGCAGATTGGCCTCACCTTCGGCGCTGCCTTGCGTTCCGTGTTGCGTCAAGACCCTGACGTCGTGCTCATCGGTGAAATTCGTGACGAAGAGACCGCTGACATCGCCATCAAGTTCTCACTCACCGGTCACCTGGTGTTTAGCACGCTTCACGCCAACGACGCCCCGTCCACGATCACACGTCTGATAGATATCGGAATCAAACCCTATCTCGTAGGTTCATCCCTGTCCCTGGTGATGGCCCAGCGCTTGGTGAGAAAGATATGTCCCTATTGCATAGATGATTACAAGCCCACAGTGCAGGAAATCAGCGATGCAGGACTCACCGAAGAGGAAGCTGCTACGGTCAATTTCAAGCTGGGCAGAGGCTGTGTACACTGTGACAACACCGGCTTCGCTGGCAGAACTGGTATCTTTGAATGCCTTACCGTGAATCCCGAAATCAGGGGTATAATCTATGACGGTGGCAACCAGGATATGATTCGAGATGCTGCACTGAGAGCCGGTATGCGCACTCTGCACGATGCAGCTATCATTAAAATGAAACGTGGCATCACGACTATTCGTGAAGTCATCAAAATGACAATCGTCGAATAATAAACACTAAATAAAGGTAATACCATGCCAAATTTCGCTTATATCGTAAAAGATGCTAAAGGTGCTCGCGTTGAAGGGGTTATCAAGGCGGATACCTTGGATATAGCAGTGGATAAACTGGCCAAAGAAGGCAGCACCATCATCAGTGTCAAAGCTGCGTCTGAAGGAGCCTTCAAAGGGAAGCTCTCGCTCTTTGACAAACTGATGTTCACTTTCTACAAGTGGCGCACAGGCGTCTCCTTGCGTACCTTGGTGTTCTTCACACGTCAGCTTTCCACTATGTTTAGTGCGGGTCTCACCATCGAAAAAGCCATTACGGACTTGGAAAAGGAAGAGAAAAACAAACGATTCAGCCGTGTGCTGCGTAAGCTCTCAGACGACATCCGCAAGGGATACTCGCTCTCGGAAGCAATGCAGCAACACCCTGGCGTGTTCAATCCCCTCTATGTGGCACTGGTTACAGCGGGCGAAGTTTCGGGTACTTTGCACACCGTCTTGGACGAATTGGCAGAATACTTGGAAAAGATTGAGGATACCCGCCGCAAGGTGGTATCAGCAATGGCTTACCCCGTATTTATCTTGGTTTTCCTGGCCGGAGTTACCTGGGCTCTCTTCTACTATATCATCCCGATGTTTGCCGGTGTGTATGGTGACTTTGGAGCTGACCTGCCCGGTCCCACCTTAGCCGCAATCGCCATTTCTGACTTTATTGTAAACAACGTGTTCGGCACGATTCTCATCGTGATTGCTGTGGTGATTGGCCTGTTTTTGATCTATCTCACAGATAGAGGCCGTTATGTAATCGATGGTTTAAAGCTCAAAATCCCTGTGATTGGCGGAGTGCTGTCAAACTCCATCATGAGCAAGTTTGCCCGCACTTTCTCCATCCTGATGGCAGCCGGTGTGCCGATTATGGATACCATGGAGCTCACTGAGAACGTGGTTCAAAACGCCGTCGTGGAAGGTGGTGTGCGCAAGGCAAGAGTGCTGGTCAAAGAAGGTTATGGAGTGGCTAACGCCTTCCGCAGAACCGGTCTTTTCCCACCCACCTTGCTGCAGATGATTGCCACCGGTGAAGAAACAGGGGATATGGACAAGCTCTTGGGTAAAGCAGCCGAGTTTTATGAGAAACTTGTGGACGCTGTGATTGACAGGCTCACATCGCTGATCGAACCCCTCTTGATCGTGATCATGGCCGCCATCGTGGGCAGCATCATCGTCGTGATCTACCTGCCCATCTTCGATCTCGGTGATGCCATCAGCCAAGGATTTAACTAATAACACATACTACTTACTCCTTAACTCTGAAAAAAAGGGGCGAAGTTCAAACGACTTCGCCCCTTTCATATTTGGATCATTCACAAAGGTTATCAGCCTTCAGCCGGCTACACCATTGCGTTAATGTGCCTCAAACCAATTCTTGCCTATGCCTATATCTGTCTTGAGCTGGATAACTTCTCGATATTGAGCCGGCAGCGCATCTTCCATAGCCTTGCGGATCAGTGCACTCGCTTGCTCGACCACATTCTCCTCCACATCAAAGACCAGCTCGTCATGCACCTGCAGGATCATCTTGATCTGCGGGTTATCCTTGATCTGTCTGTCTATCTCAAGCATGGCGATCTTGATCAGGTCGGCGGCTGAGCCTTGAATGGGCATGTTTACCGCCACGCGTTCCGCCTCACTTTTGAGTCCCGGATTGGCGCTGGTGATGTTGGGCAGATACAGCTTGCGGCCAAAGAGTGTGCTGCAAAATTGCTGTTGTCTGGCGCTATCCACGCTGCTGTTGATGTAGGATTTGATGGTGGGAAAGCGTTCAAAGTAGTTTTCTATCATCTCCTTGGCTTCATTACGGGTGATGCTGAGCTCTCGGGAAAGCTTGATCTGTCCCATGCCGTAGAGGATGCCGAAGTTGATGGTTTTGGCTTCACGTCTCTGATCTGCGCTCACATTATCCACGGGCGTATTGTAGATAATGGCTGCAGTTTGTCTGTGGATGTCCAGATTCTGGGCGAAGGCCTTAAGCAAAGTATCATCTTGGGAAAACA
>Ga0302241_1002268_pt1 | contig 11836 bp, 6 predicted proteins | sample AAG_UR_Arg_MG_FD_193532 | JGI IMG/M metagenome (GOLD analysis project Ga0302241, IMG submission 193532) | Enriched activated sludge microbial communities from anaerobic digester in WTTP, New Holstein, Wisconsin, United States - AAG_UR_Arg | ecosystem: Engineered > Bioreactor > Anaerobic >...
ATGATTATGATTACTGCAAAAAACATAAAAGCTATCGAAAGTAAAATCACGAAGAATCAAAATATGATTTAATGTATAATTTCATTTGCTGCCCTCTCCTTTCATTTTGCTCCTGCCAATGAAAAAAGCATAGGAAGCCAATCACCCCCTATGCTTCGTCATCAGACCTGAGAGATCTTCGTGTAAATACCGGATTTCACCTTCGATGTATATCGTATATCTTTGAGAGTTCTGTGCAATGGGGATATTTTCTGTCTCGCCCATAACTATCATATAAAGGCTTTTTTATTAATATGACAACTATATATTTATTCTTCAGATTTGAGGCTATCATTGATTATTTTTATGATGGTAAATAAGTATTACTGTTGCAGCCCCAGCCCGGAAAAGTGAATCTGGAACAAAACGATGCCGGTATAAGTCTAATATTATCAAGTTCAGTATTATATGGAGGTCAGAGTAAATGAAAAGATTTGGTGTCGCATTAATAATAATCTTGATGCTTGGCTGTCTTCCCTCCTGCGATTACAGGGCGGAAGAATCAGCCGGGGAACCGAAAAAGCCGGAAATCGAGGCGGCAACCACCAATAACGGACTCATCTTTGCGTGGAACCTTGCTTATGATATTACAGAGCTGCTTGGAGAAACTCCTTTTGCCGCATATGATGTGCCGGAAGCAATGCCGGTATATAAAAACAAATACGTAACTGACGGAGCAGGAGTGCCTTTAAAACCTATAAGCCGGGAGGAAATGCGGAAAGCCGGAGAAGCAATAGCTGATGTCCTCGGTTTAAACATTGACAGTGAAGCCAACTATGGCAGCGACAACCATCTTTGGCTGCTTTGTGATGAAACCAAGATACAGGTTGGCGACAACGAGTCAGTATATATAGAATTCGGGAAGACATTTCCATTGCCTGTGGAGCTTGGCGGCAGCAATAAGGAATACATAGAGGCTCTGAACTACACTGCAGAAGTGCTGGCACCGCTTTTTAAATATTGGAACATGGAAAACCCGGCGGCAAGCGTAAGCCATGATTATTCTTTTGGCGGCGAGAAGCATTTTGAATGCAATTTGACAGGCAGGGATGAGAATCCCATGTCCGCAAGCGTTTATTTCTCGGAGGGATACCTTTGCAGTATTCGGAGCAGCGGGGGGCCGCTGGATGGTGAGATTATGGGAGAATATCCCACAATTACATATGACTGTGCGAAAGCCTTGCTGCTGGACGGACAATGTTACAGCATAGTTCCCCTGAACAGCCCGATTGAAGAAAACAAAATCCGGGGAGCTGTAATCGGGTATAAGACACAATGCTATGATGAGGTGTTCATTCCTTTTTATGCCTTTTACGTTGATATTACAGACCGTGAAGAGGGTGCAATGCCTGAGGAGTCTCTGGCGTTGGGACTTAAAACGTTTGCTACTTATATAGTGCCCGCAATAGAACCGGAGTATCTTACCAAATTCCCGGAAATCATCGTACATTTTAATTAGCTTATCCGGTTTGAGACAGGCCTGAAGAAACCTTGATTTTATAGAAGAATCCTGCAAGGATTGGGAACGGAGAAATCTGTTCCCAATCCTTGCTTTGATAGTAAAAGAACTCACTGAATCATACAGGCAACTCAAACTCCATCTATCTCTGCACTATAACTCCCATACTGTTTCACCCTTTAATATTGTTTCCAACAGTTGAGTCTTATCGATATCCAAGGGACTGATCTCGAAAAGGTTTCGGTCTATTATGATAAAGTCCGCATTTTTTCCCACTTCGATGCTGCCTGTGGTCTCTTCCCGGAAATTCTGAAAAGCCGCATTGATAGTAAAAGATTTGATCATATTTTCTAAGGATACTCTCTCGTCTTTGTTCAACAGCCATTTCGGATCATCCATATCCGTGATGTCCTCTACCTCATAGGCTTCCGCATTGTTTAAATTTCTTGTGACCCCAACTTCGATTGCCCAGAAGGGATAGGGATAGGGTGTGACCGAATGGTCGGAGGAGCTGACCAAGATCGTCCCTGCGTCAATAAAAGACTGCAATGGATACTCATTTTCAGCCCGTTCATCACCTAAAAGCGGCTGGTCCACTACCTCCCACCAGTAAGGCTCTTTAAAGGCCCAATACGGCTGGGCGGTGGCTATGACCTCCAGCTCTCCGAACCTTTTTATATCTGCCGGATCCACTAACTGGAGGTGGGTGATCACATTCCGGTAATCTCCTTCACCGTTTTTATCTCTGGCATATTCCATAGCGTTCAAGGTTTGACGCGTAGCTGCATCCCCGATGGAATGGACGTGGATCTGGAAGCCCTCTGCATTGCCCAGAGCAAAAGCCTCCTTCATGTCATTTTCCGTCCAAAGAGGTGCGCTCACAAAGTCCGTATCCTTACCGGCTTCGGCAGTATAAGGTTCCAGCAGGTAACCGGTGACACCTTCTACGACACCGTCAGCAAAGAATTTCAGGCTTGTCGTTTTATAGAATTCTGAGTTGTACGCATCCCTGATTTCTTTTGCGGCTTCGATTTGGGCCGCATAATCTCCGTTAGGATCAATTACTGTGTTTTTGGTGATGTAAAGCTTGAGGATTCCTTCTTTGTCCATATCAATAAAGGGATCTGTTTTGTCAACGGCGGTGATGCCACTGCTCATGTGGGTGATCCCTACGTAGCCTAAGCTGTGCATGAAATCCTGAAATGCAATGTGCGCCTCTCTGATCTGATCTTCTGTATATTTCTGTGCCGGCACCAAATCCCAGGCTAATTCCTTCAGCGTACCCCAAAGCTCACCGTCTGCAGTCTTTTCGATGACGCCGCCTTCAGGCGGAACCGTGTCTTTGGTAATTCCGCAATATTCAAATGCAGCGGAATTCAACCAGGCGCTGTGCCCGTCATAGGATCCGATGATGATAGGCTTATCACTTATGGCATCTAAGCGTTCTTTCTTAGGGCCTTTGGAGACTTCCTCGCCGCTGAAAGCCCCAACGGAGAACCCGTCGCCATAATAGACTTCCATATCCGGATTAGCGGCTACGTATTCTTCGATGATCCTCATGGTGTCCTCTTCTGTCAATACACCGTTCAGGTTAATGTTAAAAAGCTCCGCATACATGGTTCCTGGAGGGTGAAGATGAGAATCCGTCATCCCGGGAAGCATCATCTTGCCCGCAAGATCTACTACTTCCGTATCCTTGCCTATGTAGCCTTCAGCATCTTTGGCAGAACCGACAAAAATAATGGTCCCGTCTTTTACGGCTACCGCTTCGGCAAAGGTATCGGCTTCATCTGCTGTGTAGATAACACCGTTCGTCCAAACCTTGTCCGCAGTGGCAGAGGTGTCCCCGCCGCATCCGGAAAAACCGAAAATGACAAACAGGAACACTAAGAATAAAGATATGATTCTTTGCTTTTTCATAGATCAAACCTCCTGCTAGAGTACCCCTCTATGCTCTTATTAGTTTTAATAAGCTGTACCCATAGGGTTAATCAATTTACAAATCCATTAAAGAAAATAACATCACCTCCTCTTTTCATCAGGGCTTGCTTGCAAACCCAAATATAAAAATTGTAAAAATATTTAGAAAAGTTACCTATAGTATCGCTTATTGCAGCCGAATGTCAATAACTGGATTGCTGTTTTTCTGTTATTATGTGGTTGTAAAAGGAGTTTGTAATAAACATCAATTAACTTCATAAGATATGTGAAAATAACTATCCGTAAGGTAAGGCAGGCAAAAAAACAACGAAAAATGTTACAATTGATGGAATAAAAGCCAACATATAATAAATCATTTTATTGCTGCTTGTAGGCTGGGTTGGAAATTTGAACTATCACTATGGAATTATGCTCATAATCGCAATTATAAATGCAGCGCATTTTGAGGGCATTCATTAAGACACTTAAGGCAAAGAATACATTCCGTTCCATTTATACGTTTTCTTGAATTAACCGTCATATCCACATCCATTGGGCATATCTTTTTACATTTTCCGCAAGCAATACATTTTTCCTCATCATTTTTAACCCTTAGCAACGAAAAATAGCTTGCCGGTTTTAGGAAAACAGTTATAGGGCAAATATATTTGCAAAAAGCTCGATTATCTCTAAGCGCAAATGCGAGCGCTATTCCAACAACGTAGTATAGCACGTTGCCAATGATAAAGCTCCAAAACATAATTTTCGGTATATTGGCAGCATGCAGTAAAAGCAATGTGACAATAAACAATAATGATAATAAAAACACGATATATCGGATAAAGCCAATACGTTTTCTCGGTTGTTGGGCGGTCTTGTATGGCAACAAGTCGAGTATCATAGCTGTCCAGCAAGCATATCCACACCAGCCGCGGCCAAATAATAGAGGGCCCAATATTTTTGCGACGGCGTAATGAATTACCGCTGCTCCAAAAACTCCCAAAAATAAATAATACCAAAAGCCTTCAATCTGCATGTTTTCATTAAACAATACGCCAAGATACACAAGCATATAAAAACCAACGGCAAACTGTATCATATTGCGTGCGTATTTCATTTTTCTTATGTAAAAAAAAATGCCGATAGCCAAGCAAGTTCCTATATAAGAAAAATTGAAAAGATAAAATATATTATTAAGCGTTAACCATAATGCAATGGCAATTGTTTCGAACAAAATCCATATTTCAAGCGGTACTATGTATTTTCTCATTTTTGTACCTTTTCGATAGATAATCTTTGTCGTATTCTATCATAGACCAAAGAAGAAGTCATGTATGAGTTAAATCTTACGGCAAACGCCCTTTAGGGTTCAAGTCCCTTTGATTAAACAACCAAAATAAATACGCCTCTTTGAAGACGTATTTATTTTGATAGTAGTGTCAATTATGGATATCATCTTATTTTATAAGGGTGACTTGAACTCACACGCCCTTAGCGAAATTAGTACCTGTTTAAAAATTCTGAAGGGGTAAGAATTTCGGGGCGTTCAATAGACAACTCTGCAAAATCTTTATCCCCAGTTATTAATATATCAACATCGGAGGCAATGGCTGAAACAATAACCGGTATATCCTTCTTGTCTCTTATCTTTGGTGCCATTGTCATATCTGTGGGTGTATAAACCATTTCAAAGGATATTTTTAAAAGAAATCTATCAAGTGCTGCTACATGCTTTGGTGATTTTCTGCCGATTACCTCTTTGGCCTATTCAATAACATAAGAGCATAAAACTAAGGTATGTTTTTCGGTGATATATTCAATAAAAGCTACTTTGTCTCCCTCTTTTAAATTCAATCTTTTCCGCCCTTCCTTATTATCATTGTTTTCCTTACCTAAAGTATATGTTATTTCTTCGAGAAAATCCATACTAATATGTATTGTATAAATATTCTCCGTACTATCACCATCACAATTTTATAGACCTATTATAATTAAATTCCTTTTCATTAGCGCCATTTGCAACAAATGAAAAAGTCATGTATGAGTTCAAATCTCCACACATGACTTTTGAGTGGTGCGCACGGAGGGACTTGAACCCCCACGGTTTCCCGCTAGAACCTAAATCTAGTGCGTCTGCCAATTCCGCCACGCGCGCATATACATATAAAAAAGGTTTCAGGCATTTTTTACCGAAACCCAAAACCTCAGGCATCAGTCATTTATGCCGTCGTTCAGATTATATTAATCTGGTGACCCCACCGGGAATCGAACCCGGGTTACCGCCGTGAAAGGGCGATGTCTTAACCGCTTGACCATGGGGCCATCTTTAAGAAAAGGGGGACAATAGTCTCCCTTTTCTTAAACTAACTAGCAACGACCTATTCTCCCGGGCAGTCGCCCACCAAGTACCGTCGGCGCTGAGGAGCTTAACTTCTGTGTTCGGGATGGGAACAGGTGTAGCCTCCTCGCTATAGTCACTAGATCAATGCTTGTTAAATTTCCGTATAGCTATGTTATTTCTTCACTCCGCTCAGTCACGTATATCTGTATACGCTCCTATCGCAGTCGTTCATCATAACTACGCTCTCCGAAAATTTACTGCGCATTTCATTGAGGGCGCACCCTCAAAGCTGAACAATGTAGAATATCCGTAAACCATTTGGTCAAGTGTTCGACCTATTAGTATCGGTCAGCTAAATACATTGCTGTACTTTCACCTCCGACCTATCAACGTGGTAGTCTCCCACGGGTCTTATCAGTTGAACTGAAGGAAATCTAGTCTTGTGGGGGGCTTCGCACTTAGATGCTTTCAGCGCTTATCCCTTCCATACTTAGCTACCCGGCGGTGCCCTTGGCAGGACAACCGGTACACCAGAGGTATGTCCATCCCGGTCCTCTCGTACTAGGAACAGCTCCACTCAAATTTCCAACGCCCACAGCGGATAGGGACCGAACTGTCTCACGACGTTCTGAACCCAGCTCGCGTACCTCTTTAATGGGCGAACAGCCCAACCCTTGGGACCTGCTGCAGCCCCAGGATGAGACGAGCCGACATCGAGGTGCCAAACACCCCCGTCGATGTGGACTCTTGGGGGGTATAAGCCTGTTATCCCCGGGGTAGCTTTTATCCGTTGAGCGATGGCCCTTCCACTCGGTACCACCGGATCACTAAGCCCGACTTTCGTCCCTGCTCGACTTGTTGGTCTCGCAGTCAAGCTCCCTTCTGCCTTTACACTCTTCGCGCGATTTCCGTCCGCGCTGAGGGAACCTTTGGGCGCCTCCGTTACTCTTTAGGAGGCGACCGCCCCAGTCAAACTGCCCGTCAGACAATGTCCCAGTACCGGATAACGGCACATGGTTAGAACTTCAACGTTGCAAGAGTGGTATCCAAAAGGTGGCTCCGCCGATACTGGCGTACCGGTTTCATAGCCTCCCACCTATTCTGTACATGCAACGCCGAAATCCAATATCAAACTGCAGTAAAGCTCCACGGGGTCTTTCCGTCCTGCTGCGGGTAACCGGCATCTTTACCGGTACTACAATTTCACCGAGTCTATTGTTGAGACAGCGCCCAGATCGTTACGCCTTTCGTGCGGGTCGGAACTTACCCGACAAGGAATTTCGCTACCTTAGGACCGTTATAGTTACGGCCGCCGTTTACTGGGGCTTAAGTTCGGTGCTTCGCTTGCGCTGACACGTCCCCTTAACCTTCCAGCACCGGGCAGGCGTCAGCCCCTATACTTCAGCTTTCGCTTTAGCAGAGACCTGTGTTTCTGGTGAACAGTCGCCTGGGCCATTTCACTGCGGCCTGCTTTCGCAGGCACCCCTTCTCCCGAAGTTACGGGGTCATTTTGCCGAGTTCCTTAACAATAGTTCTCTCGCTCGCCTTAGGATTCTCTCCTCATCTACCTGTGTCGGTTTGCGGTACGGGCACCTACGATCTCGCTAGCGGCTTTTCTTGACAGTGTGAAATCAGCTGCTTCGGTACTTTAATTTCCCTCCCGGTCACGCCTCGGAATTGACAGGGTGGATTTGCCTGCCCTGTCTCCCTTGACGCTTCGACGCACTCAACCAACGGTGCGCTCAGCCTATCCTCCTGTGTCCCCGCTTCACTCAAACGATTTTCGGTGGTACTGGAATCTCAACCAGTTGTCCATCGCCTACGGCCTTCGCCCTCGGCTTAGGTCCCGACTTACCCTGAGCGGACGAACCTTCCTCAGGAATCCTTAGATTTTCGGCGGCAGGGATTCTCACCCTGCTCTCGCTACTCATGCCAACATTCTCTCTCCTGTACAGTCCACGGTCCCTTTCAGTCCCGCTTCTGCCCGTACACGATGCTCCTCTACTGATAATCCGTTAGAATTATCCCAAAGCTTCGGTGGTAAGTTTCAGCCCCGTTTATCTTCGGCGCAGAGTCACTCGACTAGTGAGCTATTACGCACTCTTTCAATGAGTGGCTGCTTCTAAGCCAACATCCTAGCTGTCTGTGCAACTCCACATCCTTTTCCACTTAACTTACACTTGGGGACCTTAGCTGTTGGTCTGGGTTGTTTCCCTCTCGACTATGAAACTTATCTCACATAGTCTGACTCCCGGGTATCAATATTACGGCATTCGGAGTTTGATAGTTTTCGGTAACCGGTGAAGGCCCCTAGAACATTCAGTGCTCTACCTCCGCATATCTATTTCCCGAGGCTAGCCCTAAAGCTATTTCGAGGAGAACCAGCTATATCCGGGTTCGATTGGAATTTCACCGCTATCCACACGTCATCCCAGCCTTTTTCACAGACATGGGTTCGGTCCTTCATATCCTTTTACGGATACTTCAACCTGCACATGGATAGGTCACCCGGTTTCGGGTCTACAGCATGCAACTAGTCGCCCAGTTAAGACTCGCTTTCGCTCCGGCTACGGTGCAAAACACCTTAACCTTGCTGCATACCATAACTCGTTGGCCCGTTCTACAAAAAGTACAAGGTCACTTGCGCTCCCTTTGCTTGTAAGCATAAGGTTTCAGGTTCTGTTTCACTCCCCTCCCGGGGTTCTTTTCACCTTTCCCTCACGGTACTATTCTCTATCGGTCACTAGGTAGTATTTAGCCTTGGGGGGTGGGCCCCCCTGTTTCCCACCGGATTTCACGTGTCCGGTGGTACTCTGGTGCCACTCGATCCTTCTTGCATTTCGACTACAGGCCTTTTACCTTCTGCGGAATGACTTTCCAGTCATCTTCGTCTATACAGTCAGAATCTTATGAGTGGTCCACAACCCCACAGTAAACTGTGGTTTGGGCTCTTTCCCGTTCGCTCGCCGCTACTTGGAAAATCGATGTTTCTTTCTTTTCCTCCGGCTACTTAGATGTTTCAGTTCGCCGGGTTGCCTCCTGCATGGCTATTTATTCACCATGCGGTACCCGGGCATTGCCCCGGGTGAGTTCCCTCATTCGGACATCTGCGGATCAACGGTTGTTTGCACCTACCCGCAGCTTTTCGCAGCTTGCCGCGTCCTTCGTCGGCTCCTAGTGCCAAGGCATCCGCCTTATGCTCTTTTTCACTTGACCTACTGCTTGCTAAAATTACGCAGGACTATGCTGATCCTTCCTCCTGCTCAGTCATGTATTTCTATATACACTCCTGACGCACTCGGTCGTACTATCTACGCACTGCGAAATTTTCGCGGCGCAGTTCATCCTGTTTCTTTTAACTTTACAGTTTTTAGTGTTGCGTCTGCCAGCGTAGCAGACTTTTTACTTTGTTAATTGTTAATTTAACTCAGTTTATGGTTTTCTCGGTTTACTATTAAAAGTAATTCTGAAATTGTAGTTGATACCCTTTCCAGTCTTTTAAGACTCTCTTAGTTTTCAACTTATATCTCGATTTCTTTTCGTTGTAAATTTTTAATCTACATTGTTCAGTTTTCAAGGTGCGCTTACGCGATCATAATGATAATGAAAGCGTATTCGGGTCCAAACCCGTTTAAAAAAGAATCTTTTGTAAGATTCCTGGTGGAGATAAAGAGGTTCGAACTCTTGGCCTCCTGCGTGCAAGGCAGGCGCTCTCCCAGCTGAGCTATATCCCCATGCTTGTTAAATTTTCGTATAGCTACGCTCTACGAAAATTTACCTACGCATCGTCGCGTCTGGCTCAGCTTCGTTCTTTTCCACTGTAAGCAGTGAAAGCTCACACTCTTCGCCGCCGCTCCTCCTCCCCACAAAGCTCCGCTTTGCGGGGGCCCTGAAACAGTTATTTCAGGCCTTCGCATTTTATAAAACTCATAGTGCAGAAACTTAAGTCTCCCTAGAAAGGAGGTGATCCAGCCGCACCTTCCGATACGGCTACCTTGTTACGACTTCACCCCAGTCATTGATTTCGCCTTAGGCAGCCTATTAACCGACCGACTTCGGGCGCCCCCAACTTCCATGGTGTGACGGGCGGTGTGTACAAGACCCGGGAACGCATTCACCGCAACATTCTGATTTGCGATTACTAGCAACTCCTGCTTCATGCAGGCGGGTTTCAGCCTGCAATCCGAACTGGGACCGGTTTTTGAGTTTTGCTCACCCTCGCGAGTTCGCTTCTCTTTGTACCGGCCATTGTAGCACGTGTGTAGCCCAGAACATAAGGGGCATGATGATTTGACGTCATCCCCACCTTCCTCCGAGTTATCCCCGGCAGTCTCACTAGAGTGCCCAGCTTAACCTGATGGCAACTAATGACAAGGGTTGCGCTCGTTGCGGGACTTAACCCAACATCTCACGACACGAGCTGACGACAACCATGCACCACCTGTCTCCTCCGCCCCGAAGGGAAGGCCGCGTTACCGGCCGGTCAGAGGGATGTCAAGCCCTGGTAAGGTTCTTCGCGTTGCTTCGAATTAAACCACATGCTCCGCTGCTTGTGCGGGTCCCCGTCAATTCCTTTGAGTTTCATACTTGCGTACGTACTCCCCAGGCGGAGCACTTAATGCGTTAACTGCGGCACCGAAGCCTTGCGGCCCCGACACCTAGTGCTCATCGTTTACGGCGTGGACTACCAGGGTATCTAATCCTGTTTGCTCCCCACGCTTTCGTGCCTCAGTGTCAGTTACAGTCCAGAAAGCCGCCTTCGCCACTGGTGTTCCTCCTAATATCTACGCATTTCACCGCTACACTAGGAATTCCGCTTTCCTCTCCTGCACTCAAGTCTCCCAGTTCGCGGGGCTTACAATAGTTAAGCTATTGCCTTTCACCCCACGCTTAAAAAACCACCTACGCACTCTTTACGCCCAATAATTCCGGATAACGCTCGCCCCCTACGTATTACCGCGGCTGCTGGCACGTAGTTAGCCGGGGCTTCCTCGAGGAGTACCGTCATTATCTTCCTCCTCGACAGAGCTTTACGACCCAAAGGCCTTCCTCGCTCACGCGGCGTTGCTGCATCAGGCTTTCGCCCATTGTGCAATATTCCCCACTGCTGCCTCCCGTAGGAGTTTGGACCGTGTCTCAGTTCCAATGTGGCCGATTACCCTCTCAGGTCGGCTACTGATCGTCGCCTTGGTGAGCCGTTACCCCACCAACCAGCTAATCAGACGCAGGCCCATCCCATACCGATAAAATCTTTGACCATTATCACATGTGAGATAATGGTATTATGAGGTCTTAATCCCGGTTTCCCGAGGCTATCCCTCTGTACGGGGCAGGTTGCCTACGCGTTACTCACCCGTCCGCCGCTTTCCCCATCCTCACTCGACCGAAGTTTCATTCAGACGGTTCACGCTCGACTTGCATGTGTTAGGCACGCCGCCAGCGTTCATCCTGAGCCAGGATCAAACTCTTTGTAAAGTTGTATCTTAAGATCAATGATCTTAAAACCTTGCTCGGAAAAACGCTTATTTGCGTTTTCGCTATTATTTTGTTTCAAAGAATTGTACGTAAGACCCGTTCAATTGCTTGAACGTTTCTTTAAGATCGCTTTCGCGATCTTGGTACATAGTCTTTATGACTAAATTTCTGCACTATGAAGTTTCCAAGGTTCATGACTGCTTCGCAGTCTTCCGGCTCCGGTCTTTTCCGACTCTGCCGGCCCCCCTCCGATGGTAATCCCATCTGAAGCGGCTTAATTAGTATATCGCTTCCGCTCTTTTTTGTCAACTGCTTATTATTGCCTTTTGAAGCTTTAATCCTGCAGCTTTCTCCGCTTTTTCTGCGGTCTTTGCGGGCGACAGCTTTATCAGAATAGCATCCTATTTTGGAACTGTCAACAGCTTTTTTGATTTTTTATTACAAAAAATGATTGCCATTTTTTTTGGCCCGGATCTACGCGCATTGCTGCGCGACCGCCGGGTTGGTTTTATATATATAAAGGTAGAGATCCCGCAACCATTGCTGCGGCTTACAACTTTCTAAAAGAAATCTGCCGGTTTGTGTGAGGGGGGTTGAGTTCT
>Ga0302241_1002279_pt1 | contig 11789 bp, 15 predicted proteins | sample AAG_UR_Arg_MG_FD_193532 | JGI IMG/M metagenome (GOLD analysis project Ga0302241, IMG submission 193532) | Enriched activated sludge microbial communities from anaerobic digester in WTTP, New Holstein, Wisconsin, United States - AAG_UR_Arg | ecosystem: Engineered > Bioreactor > Anaerobic >...
CATGTAATAAGTTCGACGCTGGATAACGGCTTCGGCAGAGGGGTGAGATCTAGTGACCTTTTTCGCATTAAATCTTCTGCACTGCATAGCAGGTTGAACGCGATCGCACAGGTGCGGCACCTCCTGCGATCGAGTTTTCTGCGGCGGTGGTACAACAGCTGATCTGTTGCATAAAATCCGATGCAACGTAGCGATTCCGGTGAAAGTAAGCCCTAGTCGCGGAGAATAAATTGTGTGATTATACGCGCACAAATTTTTTTTATTTTGGCGACATATTCCAGGTTAGCGAAGCGAGGAAAAATTATATCTGGGGCAGAATCGACTCTCGATCTGGAAAACTCACCCGCAGCACTTTAGCTGAGGATTTTAAATCTTTTCTCCAAAAGAACACTTACCCTTCGAGATTATGCTCTCACGACCCTGCTCAATTTCTACGCATAAAAGGATTATTCTGCAGGTTCCCTGCGCCTGACTGGTTACATCGGAGCGGTGGCTCCTACCGTCACACCCGTGGATCCTTTCTGCCACAGCGCCATGCGACCTCTCAGAAATTTTGCCGGAGGGTTATGGTTATATTAACTTATACAACTAAAAATCACTCATGGCAGCGCGTAACCAGAGCACACACAGCCCCCAGCTCGACACGATCCGGATGGTCGAAGAGTTCATTCAGGAGCACAGCGGCGAATACAAACGGCGGGCCTTGTGGGAGAACCTGCCGAAGAAAATGATGTACCAGACATTCAAGACGATCATCGAGTATCTCCTGGAGTCAGGGAAGATAGCAAGCGACTCACGGGGGACGATCTGCTGGATTCACGACCCAGATATGGTCCGGAAGTATGCAATGCGCGAAGATCTGCGGTTTCGATGAAGTGTCGAATCTATTTTGCAGACGAACAGGTGCGGGAGGCTTTCCTGGCTCTTCAGGCCTCCCAGGATCCCGAGGATCGTCGGTTAGCCGAACTGCTGGTCCGGGCTCTCGGCAGAATCGCGGCAGATGCCTTCTGCGGGGTTCAGGTGCCGAAGAAGCTGATCCCGAAAGACTACAACAAGAAACACGGGCCGCTGAAGAATCTCTGGAAGTATAATCTCACCCGCTCGTGGCGGCTCGTGTATACCGTAATCCGCGATGGCGATGTAAACGCGGTCATCATCGAGTGGCTGGATCATACCGGCTACGGTCGCCGGTTCGGATACTGAGTGTAACCTCCCCGGGCGTTCTGATGGTTCGGGTTGTAAGTCTCGCTGAGAACCCTTTTTTCTGTAGGATCGGGCCGCTTTCCCGGTGCCAGCATCGGAATACGCACCGATATGGGCTCTGTTAGGGATCAGAGTATCCCGCTATCTGCCTGGGTCGGGCACCTAACACCCCGGCGCCGGGGCATGTCGCACTCGTCATCTTTGTCGCCTTCGCACCCGGATCGGAGGTCCCCGCTGGACTCCCGGTGGCCCGGGGCGGGTCTCCCTTGAAAACATCCACTGTGCGCCCGCTATCCCTGCATTGTCCCGGCCGCCTTCTGTTTCAGGCAATTGTAGTGGTGGCTGCAGAGTGGCCACTCGCGGTTCTGGTCCCCCCGCTCCGGCGGATTGTCACAGCTTTTGACGCTGCACCGGTATCCTGCGCTCTTCAGACCGCTTTTCCGGGAGTTGGCGTTGACAGTGGCGAGCACAGGCGGCGGGATGCTGTCCTCCGATGATGACGAAGAGCCGTCCCGGTCAGGGCGATCAGGGTCTTCAATAACCTCATCGACCAGAGGATGAAAGGGTCGGTCATCAAGTTGATGATGTGGGGGAACCTCAACACCGATATGTTCGCCGGCCTTTCGCTCACCTCATCGGCCAGGACATCGATAAGGAGGTCCTCAGCCAAGTACGACATCATCCGGCAGGAAGAAGCGGAGGTGCGATGCCTCGAACCGGTGCAGTGTCCCGGCTGTAATCAACGCCCCGCGTGCGGAACTATTGCTCCGCCGGCGGCCGGTCGTTCACTGGCGACGGGGAGGATGTGCTCGATAACCCTGAACTCGTGCGGAAACTGTTGAGCGAACCGATCGAGGAGAAGGAGCGGAAGGGTGAGCATCAGTGCTCACCCCCTGCCCTGTGAGGGGCAATCTTCATCATCTTCTCACCCCCAGGTACGATCAGGAGGCGAGCAGAACCCAAATGGCGGCTCAGGCGCAACACGGGGAAAAGAGCAATTTCGTCGTTCAGCTCGAAGAAGTGCTCCCGCTGCTCCGGGAGCGGTTCGGTGTCGCGAAGATCGGCATCTTCGGGTCGACCGCCCGCGGTGATGACCGGCCGGAGAGCGACGTGGATGTGCTGGTCGAGTTTGCACCGGGGCAGACGACGTTTCGGAACTTCATGGAACTCGCGTTCTACCTGGAGGATCTCTTCGGGCGTCGGGTGGACCTCGTCACAGATCAGGGGCTCAGCCGATACCTCCGGCCCTATGTTGAACAGGAGGTGATCTGGTGTGATGCGTGATGAACTCTTCCTCCGTCATATCCTTGATGAGATCATGCTTCTCCGCGAGATAGGTAGAGACCTGACATACGAGGACCTGCTTCGCGACCCGGTGCGGCAACACGCGATCGTCCGGGCGATTGAGATCATCGGAGAGGCTACGAAGAACATCTCCGAGCACCGGAAAGAACAGCATCCGGAGATTCCCTGGCGGTTGATGGCCGGCTCGCGAGACAAACTGATTCACGCATATTTTGAGGTAGACTGGAGGATCGTCTGGGCTATTCTCAAGACCGAGATCCCGGTTATTGAACCGAAGGTACAGGCAATTCTGCTCACTCTTGACACATTAACCAAGAATAATGAGTGAAGGATCCATCGAGCTTCAAATCTCGATCACCCGTAGAGAGCGAGCGCCTGAGTCGTTCTAAGTAACGGTTAGCAGAATGTCGATCGCTTGCATCGGCAGAACCCGGGAAGTAGATGCTCTCACGCGAAGAGGAGATCCCGGGCGACATGTCCACGGATCTCGGGCCGGAGTGCCGCTGCCGGCCCGACATCCACGCGAGAGCCAGGCCTTTCTTCGAGGTACTGCGACAGCCCGACGAAGTCGAAGAGAACCGCACCGGATCCGAACTCGACGAGTACATCGATGTCGCTGCTCTCCCCCATGACGATGTTTGCGAACCCGGCGATCTCGTCGACGATCGCCTCCTCGGTGATGGTGAGAGGACGGCCGAAGAGGTCCGCATCGCCCCGGAAATCGTGGATCGCTGTTACCCCGCCCCAGCCGACGGCGTGACCAGTCTGCCCCCGGCGGAATGCCCGCCCGCAGGTGTCGGTGAGGATGACCGCGACCGTTCTGCCGGCGATTCTGCGGATATCCTCCCGGATCCCGGCGGCGGCTGCCATCGGGTCGGGCGGCAGGATGATGGCGACATCGTCCCCCACGTTGCTCCGGTCGACGCCCGCCCGGACGCCGATATGCCCGCAGGGGACGGCAGCGAGGATGAACGGGCTCTCGAGGAGCACGTCGACGGAAGCGTCGAGGATGACCTGGATGAACCGCGGATCCTCGCCGGCGGCTGCCGCGATCGCTGTCGCCCGTTCGGTCGGCTCGATTTCTGCGAGGTTGCGGGTCTGCCCGTTCGCTTTCGCCAAGACCGACGAGGCGATGCAGAGGATGTCGCCGTCCTCGAAGACGATCCGTTCGCAGATGAGTGCGGCAAGATCGTCACCGGCGTGGATGATCGGGAGGCCGTGAATGCCCATGACCTGGATTGTCATCATCAGGAATTCGCCGCCGGTGGGGATAAGGGTCGCTGAAAGATCGTAACGCATAGCAGAGAGACGAGAATGAACGAGGGCACCGGACCGGGGATGCCGCCCCCGAACGAGCACCAGGCGCGGTATATCCTGAGCACCTGTGAGTATATCGACCGGCTCCTGACAGATATCGAAGGCGTTCTGAACGCTTCGGCATCGAAAAGTGTGTTCCCGCGCTACTCTTCCGATCTCACCCCCGTGCAGCGGCAAACGATCGAAGATTTTGTCGCGTGTCTTCGCACCCGGCTCGTCCGCATCCTGGACGACCAGGGCATCGGCCACCCGTCCGGAGGAAACGGGCAGAAGATCACCGCACTGTCCGGAAGCATTCTCCGGATCGGTCTTCTTCTTGTGGCTCTTCTGTTACAGCAAGAATCTCAGCTGCATATTTCTCCGTGTTTCGGGTTGTTGCACATTCCCAGCCGTTCTGATACTGCATGTTCGCATAATGCGCTCTCATCCATTGCTCTGATAGAGACAACATGGGCCGACTCTGTACGATGTGTCTACCGGAGACATACCTGGATATTACTTTTTTAAAATAAGTTCTGCGTTGAATATTACTAAAAAATAATTAATTAAGATTATATATGATCACGGTTTATGGGAATAATATGTTAGCAGATAATCTGAAAAACGTAGGTCTTGCTGTTGTCGCAGGGCTTATCGTGATGCTTCTGGTAATGGGAGCAGGATGCACCGGAGAAGTCCCGGTATTGACGGGTAATGCGACGGCAACAGCCACACCAACGGCGGCGGCGACGGCCTCGCCGACAGCGGTAGCTACAACGGCAGCTACAACTGTTCCAGCGACGACGGCCACAACCGAACCTACGGTCGAGCCGACGGAAGAACCGACGGAAACATCGACACCGACTTCCACCGCTTCGACCAGCGGCGGCGGCGGTGACGGCGGTGGCGGCGGTGACGGTGACGGCGGCGGTTACGAGCCTCCTGCCCCGCCGACGGTGTTTCGGATTGCATCGCCAAACGTAGTCGAGTCAACAGCAGTTCTCGGAGATTACAACCTCGATCAGTTTGCACAGATCTCTCTCCCGACATTGGTTGGCACGAACGAGAACAGTGAGACGATCGGCGTCCTGGCCGAAAACTGGGAGTCAAACGCAGACTCAACAAGATGGACCTTCACTATCAGCGACTCTTACGTCTGGAGCGACGGAACTCCAGTTACCGGAAGGGATGTACAATGGACCTTTGATACCTACTACAGGAATGAACAACTGGCGTTCATGGTACAGGACGTCATTAGTGTCGAGCTAGACGGGATTGACGACAAGAAAGTTACCTTCGTTCTGAATGGAGAAAGCCCAAGTTTCTACACGAAGTTTGTTACCTACAGCGTTCTTCCGGAGCATATCTGGAGTACGATCCCCAACCCGACAGAGTACAGGAGTAACACCTACGTAGGCTGCGGACCCTACTACATCGAAAACATCGACCTCAACGCATACCTGCTGACCTTCGCAGTGAATCCATACTGGGCAGGGGAAACACCCTACTACGATAAAGTAGAGATTCACATGTATGAGGACGAAAACGCAGCAGTTATGGCGCTGGGCTCGGAAGCCGACACCTACTGGGTGTACAGCCGCGGATTCCCGTCCGGAAAGATCTCCGCATTGCCCTCGAACATGATAGCGGTTCGGGCAGGCACCCCGGGTTCCTTCCCCTTCCTCGGATTCAATTTGAATGAGACGAAAAACAGCGTTGCGAAGAATCTCACGTTCCGCCAGGCGGTAAGCTATGCACTCAACTACCCCCAGATGCAGATGAATCCGGACTATGGAGGTGGAAGCATCGGAACCTACGGGTTCGTCCCCACCTCGTATGATCCCGCATCTGCAGATTACGAGACATTGACCTACAACCCGACGCGGGCGGAAGAGCTTCTCGATGCTGCAAACTATACGGTCGGTTCCGACGGATGGCGTACAAATCCGGATGGCAGTGCGCTCACAGTCAAACTCCTGACTGATACGAGCGGTGAAAAGGTCAGATGGGGCCAGTATATCGAAACTTATCTCGAAGATATCGGGGTTGATGTAGACCTGAGATCCCTTGCCTTCACCTCGGGGTCCGGTCCATGGCTTGATGCAAAGAACGCGTTCGACTACGACCTGGTCGTCGTTGTGGTGACGCAGAAAGCCCTCAACGACATGGGCGATGGATACGCTACGAACTACTTCATCGAGACGTTCCCGATCGGTACAGGAACCCTGAGCACCGTGAGCGACCCCGCGTTCCGCACTCTCGTAGATGAGCTTGGTGCAAGCGAGAAAGGCTCGGCAGAATGGCTGGCAACAGGGTCACAGGTTATGGATTACTATGCCGCAAACATCCCCGGCCTCGCCATCAACTGGAGAGAGACGTATCATGTGCAGAACACGGATATCGAGGGATGGGTTCTCTCGGCCGGTATGGGCTATCTCAACATCGAGAACCTTGTATCGATCCGCCCTGCAGCGTGATTCTACCACCCATGCCCTTTTTTCACCCATGAACACAACGTCCGTCCGGAAAATCTGTCGGTATGCCGTTTCATTTGCAGCAATCGTCCTCCTCGTATTTGCAATCCCCCACTGCATGCCCGGGGATCCGGTGATGGCATTCGTCGGCGAGGATGTCGTCCTCACTCCGGAACTCCTGGATCACCTCAACACAAGGCTCGGGCTGGACAAACCTCTTCACGAACAGTTTTCGATGTTTCTGCAGAGCATCCTCAACGGAGACTTCGGCTACTCTTACCGCCGGCACGACACCGTAGCGGCACTGATACTTGAACGCCTGCCGTGGACGCTCTCCCTCGCCGTAACATCGACGATCATCGGCTATGCTTCGGCGGTCGTCTTCGGATCCTACGCAGGCTGGCATGCCGAGCGTCGCGCCTCCAGAGGGCTCACCGTTGCCGCGCTCTGCATCTCCTGCATCCCGGCATTCCTGCTGGGACTGATCCTCTACGCGGTGTTCGTCTATCAACTTAGATGGTTTCCATTCAAAGGCCTCTACACCGCCGCACCAGACCTGCTGGATGTCATGTGGCACATGGCGCTGCCGGTATTTGCACTCTCTCTCCTGATCTTCGCCCGCAACCTGCTGATCATGCGCGGCTCCGTTCTCACCGAGAAAAATCAGCTCTATCCGCAGTTTGCCGCATCGCTCGGAACACCGCAGTCAAAAATCCTCTACGGACACGTGATGAAGAATGCCATTCTCCCCATCATCACCCATATCGCCATGAGCTTCGGCAGTATCCTCTCCGGCGCACTGTTCGTCGAGATCATCTTCAGCCTCAACGGCATGGGCCTTCTGATGTATAAAGCGCTCACCGCCCTCGACTACCCTGTTCTCTCCGGGCTTCTGCTGATACTGGGCATCATGGTTGTCCTTGCAAACATCGCCGCGGACGTTCTCTACGGCATCGTCGACCCGAGGGTCTGGAGAACGGACAAATGAACACGGCAATCCGCTACTTCCCGGCATTCCCCCGCATCAGCTGGAAACCGTATCTCCTTCCGCTGGCGCTCATCAGCGTGTTTATCCTCATCTCCGCAGCTCCCGAGGCCTTTGCGCCGTATCGCCCCAACAAACTGTTCGATCCCTACATGGAGCTGAGCGCCGAGCACATCCTCGGAACGGACGACATGGGGCGCGATCTCTTCTCGTTGCTGGTATATGCTGCAAGAAATTCGATGCTGATCGGGTTTGCCTCCGGTGCACTTGCCGTCTCGATAGGCGTCGCCATCGGCCTTGTCTCCGGCTGGTACCGCGGGCTTCTGGACGATGTCCTGATGGGGGCGACCGACGTCGTCCTGATCATCCCGAAGATACCGCTTGCGATCATTTTAGCCGCATACCTCAAACCGGGACCCTGGATTCTGATCCTCGTTCTCGGATTGCTCTCGTGGGAGGGGGTTGCACGAGTCATCCGTTCCAGAGTGCTCCAGGTCAGATCCGCCGAGTTCATACTGAGCGCTCAGTGCTTAGGGTTCTCCAGGTGGTATATCATGACCCGGGAAGTTCTCCCTGTAATATTCCCGCTCATCGTACCGAAGTTTGTCCTGATGACCGCAGGCGCGATGCTCTCTGAGTCGTCCTTATCCTTCCTTGGACTCACCGATACGACGATGCTCTCCTGGGGCACCATGATCTCCGAATCCTTCACCTACAGCGGATTTATCCGCGGGATGTGGAACTGGTGGCTGCCTCCGGCGCTCTGCATCATCCTCAGCATACTTGCCGTAACGAGCATCGCGTTCATTCATGAGCGTGGCCGGCGGGTGGTGATTCAGTCGTGAAAACGACGCTTCTCCGCGTTGACGACCTGTGCGTCACCTTCCCCGGAGCCGGTGAGCCGGTGCCCGCCGTGCGCAATGTCTCCTTCGCGCTCGCCGAAGGAGAGCGCATTGCCCTCGTCGGAGAATCCGGCTGCGGCAAATCGGTGATCGCTCAGGCGGTTATGCGTCTGCTCCCGCCCGAAACAGCGATCTCGGGTTCCGTCCGGTTGAACGGTATCGACATCTTTGCACAGAGCGAAACGGCAATGGAGAAGATCCGCGGCGTACAGATGGGGATGGTCTTCCAGAGCCCCGAACGTGCGCTCAACCCGGTGTACCGGATTGGAAAACAGCTGACGGATCCGCTGGTGATCCACGGGATCTGCGATCGTACCGAAGCGAAAAAGCGCGTACGGGATGTACTCGGCTCCTTGGGATTCACCGATCCGGAATGGATGATGAAGGCATACCCCTGGATGTGCTCCGGAGGAATGTGCCAGCGCGTACTGTTTGCCGCGGTATTGTTGCTGCACCCCCAGCTGGTCATCGCAGACGAACCGACGAAAGGACTGGATGCCGACCGCCTCGGCGAACTCGAAGAGATGCTCTGCGCTGTCTCGGAACGGGACGGCGCAGGCCTTCTGCTGATCACGCATGACCTCGGCCTTGCCGCACGGACTGCCGACCGGGTGATCGTCATGTACTCGGGGCTGATCCTCGAAAGCGGCCCCTCGGATGTGGTGCTGAAAAACCCCGGTCACCCCTATACCAGAGGGCTCGTCGGCAGCCTGCCGGAGAACGGATTTACTCCAATTCCCGGTATGTCTCCTGCGCTTACGGATCTCCCTTCCGGCTGCGTCTTCCATCCCCGCTGCCCGCATGCGCTGGAGAGGTGCAGGACCGAAATGCCCGATCTCTGCATGGATGAGGAGCATCCGGCGAGGTGCCGCATATGATTCTCTGTGCCGACTCCATTACCAAGACCTACGGGAAGAAAAAGGATCGGGTCGATGTACTCGGCAGCTTCTCTCTGGAACTCTCCGAAGGCGAAACCATCGGTCTTGTGGGTCCGTCGGGGTGTGGAAAAAGCACTTGCGCCCGTCTTCTTGCCGGACTGGAGATGCCCGATTCCGGTACAATCGAGTTTCGTGGCGAGGATATTCACAAAATGAACCGTGAAGCGTGGCGGAACTATCGCAGGAGCGTTCAGATGATCTTTCAGGATCCGGGAGGATCGTTCAACCCGGTTCATACGATCTGCCAGTCACTCTCAGCGGTACTGGCGCATGCCGGTGTTCCGCGAGCAGAGCAGGAGACGGAGCTTGAGCGGATACTCTATACCGTGGGAGTGCATCCGGAAATTCTGGGAAGATACCCGGATCAGATCTCAGGCGGTCAGGCGCAGCGTGTGGCAATCGCCCGCGGGATGATCATGCGCCCGTCGGTGATGATCCTCGATGAACCCACCTCCGCGCTCGATGTATCGGTACAGGCGCAGATCCTCCACCTCTTAAAGGAGGTTCAGCAGGAACGTCAGATTGCGTATGTATTTATTTCGCACGACACGGCGGTCGTTGAGTTTATGGCAGACCGTATCATACGGATCTGATCTGCGGCTTTCAGCCGCCCCTTCTTTTATGGCTCAGTCCTCCTCCACTGGCGTCAGGTTAATTTTGAGGGGGGATATCTCCCATCGCACATACGACTCTTATTCCATAAAACAGCGCTTTATATGTCCATCGGGTCGCTCATTCCCGTGACCACAACGACTCCACCCTTTCGAGCGACCCACTGTCACCCTCTTTTCCGGACTTACCCGTCAATCTCTGGCATCGAGCACACCAAGGCCACGTGATCCCCGGCTGGTCACGCCATTTTTTCAAAAAAAGCGTCAACTTTGGCGTATTTTCCGGTTCTTTTTTCGAAAGCTCCCGCGACCCACCGTCCAATCCGCGGGGTCTTGACCTCCGCTTTCCTCTCCGATACGATCGAGGCCGTTCGGGGTCCGCTCGCAAGGACATTGAGGAGGTACGCGACCTTGACCCCAGCGGCGGCGGTTTTTGATCGCGCCGCCGGAAACCGGTCGGCGATCTTCTTGTTCAGTCGGATGATCGTCGAATCCTGGATGAATACCGTTGCAAAACGAGCATACCGGTCCTGGAGTTCAAGGGTCATACTACTGACCGGAGACCGCATGCAGTCATTAAGCACCGCCGCGAAGAAACGAGCTGCTGAATCATCCAATCGATCAACAAAACTCGAATAGGTGATCTCCACCCCGGCGAGATCCCGGTAGGTCCGCCAGATCTCCGCCACGGTTGCGTGGGAATGCCGGCACGGTGCAAAGGTCAGTACCTGCAGGAACATGACCGGATGGAGGTTCCGGAGTCGCTGGCAGAACCCGGTGCTCCGGGCGAGGTCGAGAATGCGGTCGTAGCGGAGAAACCGCACCACCTCAAATCTCAAGATTTGACCTTCTTTGTCGAATTAAGACGAGTTGTGACCATTTTTAGCAAACTATATAAATCTGCCGAAGTTGCCGCGAAGCGGTGCGCGAAAAAATAGCACTTACTTAAGGAGGAGTGTGAAGAATTGCAATAGCGGTCTTAACCTGACGCCGGTGGGCGGTGCCTGAACTCCGTTCTTATCGGAAGAATGGCAGAAGACTGTGAGCAAATTAGTGGTTCGGAACCTCTCTGTCTCGATCGCCGCCTTCAATGCGAACGCGGCGGAGGCTCTCGCGGCCGCGATGCGAGCGGCGGCCACAAAGCAGCCGCCACGCTGCGAGGCCTCGCCGAGCGAGGGAGGGAGCCGGCGATCCCGGACACCGCGAAGAACCAGGGCGACGTTCTGCAGCGATCACCTGGAGCAAGCTCGCCCGCGACACCGCCCGGAAAAGAAGAGGCCCCCTCACTGTCCCCGGTGAGGAGGTCCACCGCCTTTTGCGCATCTGCGGCCGCCGAACCGTCGCGGATATGCCGGAGCCACCCGGGCGTTGGTAGGCCGTCTGGTTCTCGGCCACCGGCACGTCGCGCCTGCACCCTTTTCGACTCTTGCCGCAGGAACTTCAAGATCCGGCGTATACTCATCGACCAGCACCTAGAGATAGAGGCCACTGCCGGCCGTGTTCGTCCCCTCTGCATAACTTCCGTAGACTCCTATTTTCCGGGCCCATTTCGGGAGTAAAACCGCTGCCACAAGGAGATCGATGTTGAGCAGGCGTTTCACCACCAGACTTCGGGCGTTCTTATGCCAGGTGTACTCCCGGCCGCGTTGCATACAGAAGCCATTCCGGGCAAGCAGGCGCAGGTAGCGCAAAACCAGGGTTTTTGAGGTCCCGATCGCCGTGATAACTATCGTTGCTGTTGCCGGACTTCGTTCGGCAACATACCGGAGGATATGTATTCTTCCCTCGGTTTTGAAGAGTTCGGTCAGTACCGATTTCCCCATACCGCTTCTGCTCCGTGAACAGATTGTTTCCGCTCCGGAAACAGAATATTCCTGATCCGGCAACGCCTGCGGATGGGAAAGATTCCCCGGGACCGGCGCCCGGGTTCGCTACCGCTCCTCTCCAGAACTACCCCCTCACTTCGGGCACACCTTGATGCAGAGGCCGCACCGGAGCCCACCGAGCGCCTGGAACATATACTCGGCGCACCGCTGCCGGTGAATCTCTCCATCGGCAGTAAACGCCGCAGCCGG
>Ga0302241_1002292_pt1 | contig 11731 bp, 10 predicted proteins | sample AAG_UR_Arg_MG_FD_193532 | JGI IMG/M metagenome (GOLD analysis project Ga0302241, IMG submission 193532) | Enriched activated sludge microbial communities from anaerobic digester in WTTP, New Holstein, Wisconsin, United States - AAG_UR_Arg | ecosystem: Engineered > Bioreactor > Anaerobic >...
AACCCTGAACCCCTTACACATATCTCGACGTGACACCATTTGGGAATGCACCCGCCCCTCCCCACCAGTCCGGGACTGGCTTTCGCCTTGGCCACCAGACTGCCCGGGTCGAGATCGGTCGTGGACAGGACGCCTTTCATCGCGCCGAAAATGCGGATTCGTCGCACCAGCGAACGGGTATATCCGTCACGGTTGTTAAGACGTGAATCAAGTTCTCCCTCCGAGGCGCGATTCCGGATGCGCTTTGCCGGCCGGTCTCAAGTCTTCGGGGGATGCCGCCCGATACCCATACACGGCTGTGGGTCTCCGGACACTGACACACGTCAGGTCCGGTCAGCCAACCATCGAGGACTCTTGCTGCGGCGAGCGAGAGTCCTCATTTTTTTTGCGCTTCGCAAGTCGCTTCAGAATCGTTGCCGGCGGATTATGGCGGGCTTCATCTACGCCGACCAGGACGCCAAGCCCCCACATCTTTACATTGTCCCCGTTGCCATCCTTCGCTATAATCCGCAACCAACGCGACCCTTGGCTATATGGAATTGGCCCGCGAAGGGCCTGACGGCGTGATTGGGGAGGATTCAGCCACGACAGGCCTACGAATTGGAGTTGGTCACGATACGCATCGACTGGCCCTTGGCGGGCCGTTGGTGGTTGGCGGGGTCTGCGTGCCACACGACCACCACCTAGTCGGGCACAGCGACGCCGATGTGCTGCTGCACGCCATCACCGACGCGCTCCTCGGTGCCGCCGCCCTGGGTGACATCGGCGAGTTCTTTCCCGATACGGATGAGGCGAATCGAGGCCGCGATTCGGGCGAAATGCTGCAACTGGCCCAACGGCGAGTCCGGGAAGCCGGCTTTCGCATCGTCAACCTGGACTGTATCGTTTTTGCACAGCGTCCTCGATTGACCCCTCATAAACCGGCCATTCGCCAGCGAATTGCCGAATTGCTGGGGGTGACGCCAAACCTGATCGGACTGAAAGCCAAGACAGGCGAGGACTTGGGGGCGGTGGGACGGGAGGAAGCCATGTCGGCCCAATGTGTGGCGCTGCTGGAAACTTGCACGACGGAGTGTGAACGATGACGATTCGACTGTACAACACCTTGACCCGAAACAAAGAAAACCTGCAACCGGTGATGCCCGGCAAGGTCGGCATCTACCTGTGCGGACCGACCGTCTACGACAAGGCCCACATCGGCCACATGGTCGGGCCGGTGATCTTCGACACCATCAAGCGGTATCTCGTCTACAGCGGTTACGAAACGACCTGGGTCGTCAATATCACGGACGTCGATGACAAACTGATTAAGAAGGGCAAAGAGCGGGGACTATCCATGGCCGAGGTGGCCCGCGAGAACACGGCCGACTATCTGGCAAATCTGGAGGGGCTGGGCGTCGATCAAATCGACCACATGCCGAAAGCCACCGAAAACATCGACGAGATCATCCGCTTTGTTCAGGGGCTGATCGACCGCGACTTTGCTTACGTCGTCGACGGCGATGTGTTTTTTGATGTCGGCAAAGACGCCGGCTACGGCAAGTTGAGCAATCGCAGCGCGGACAGCCAGCAGGGCGAAGGCGGCGAGGCGGCGGCCAAAAAGCGATCGGCCGGGGATTTTGCGTTGTGGAAGGCGGCCAAGCCCGATGAGCCCTCGTGGGACAGCCCCTGGGGTAAAGGCCGTCCCGGCTGGCACATCGAGTGTTCCGCGATGAGCCGGCGACTGCTGGGCGAGACGTTCGATATCCACGGCGGCGGATTGGACCTGATCTTCCCGCACCACGAGAACGAGATCGCCCAGAGTGAATGCTGCCACGGCAAGCCGATGGTCAAGTACTGGCTGCACAACGGCCTGCTGCGGGCCGCGGCGGCCGGCAAAGTCGGCGGCCGTACGGAACGCGAGCAGGAAGAAACGACGGTGGACACCAAGATGAGCCGCTCGAAAGGCGCCGGCGGATTGGCTGACCAGATCGCCCGTTTCGGCGGCGAAACGATCCGTTTTTTCCTCCTCCGCACCCACTACCGCAGCACGGTCGAATACAGCGAACAGGGCTTGGAGGAAACCAAAACGGCCCTGGACGGTTTTGCACGGTTCTTTGAACGCTACCAGCGAATTACCGGCCAGAGCTTCTACGAGTTGCCGCCGATCGCGCGACGCACCGAGGGGGAGATCTCCGCCGCCGGCGACCCGTTGCTGACGGAAGCGGCTCAACGGCGGGCCGGCTATCTGGCCAAAATGGACGACGATTTCAATACGGGAGGGGCCATCAGCGAACTGTTCGAGTTGCTGCGGGCGCTGAACAAGTACGCCGACCAACACCTGGAGGCCCCGGCCGGCCGCACGGAATCGGCGCTGGCCAGTTTTCAGCGCGGGGTCGTCACGCTGCGCGAACTGACGGCCATCCTGGGCGTGTTCCGCACCCCCCCGCAACTGAAGACGGGCCAAGAGACGAAATTGGTCGGCCGGCTGCTGGATCTGCTTGTGGAACTGCGCAACGAGTCGCGCAAGAAGAAGGACTTCGCCACGGCCGACCGCATCCGTAACGGCTTGAGCGAATTGGGCATCACCCTCGAAGACCGCAAGGACGGGACCGCGTGGAGACTGCCGTAGCGTTTTCAGCCGGGGTCTGCTCTCCCCCCGTGCGCCCCCCGTGACTTTCTGCTGGCCGGGATTCGCGTGGGGCGAGCAATGGCGAATAGCGAATACTGAATAGCGAATGCAGAATGCTTCGATGCCGGCTCATTCAGACTTCTGTGTTCCTTATTCTGTATTCCTTCATTCAATTGAGAAGACTGAGGAAACCGTCCCGCGATGGACTGCGACGTACGTCATGACCTGGTGCTGGGCATCGACCCCGGCTTGAACACCACGGGCTACGGCCTGGTGCAGCTGGGCGCGGGCGGTCCGAAGTTGGTCGAGGCGGGCGTGGTGCGCAGCCGAGCACACGATCCGCTGGAGGCCAAACTGGTCGAAATCCATCGGGGCGTGACGGAATTGTTGACGTCGTTTCAGCCCACCGTGATGGCCATCGAGGAATTGTACTCGCATTACGAACGACCCACGACGGCGATCCTGATGGGGCACGCCCGCGGCGTCATTTGTTTGGCCGCGGCGCAAGCCGGCGTCCCGATCCGGCATTACGCGGCGACGCACGTCAAAAAAGTGCTGACCGGCAGCGGACGAGCCCCGAAACCGCAGGTCCAGATGGCGATCTGCCGCGAATTCGGCCTGCCCCAAGCACCCGATCCACCCGACGTGGCCGACGCCTTGGCCATCGCCTTGTGCCACATTTACTTTCGTGATGTGCCCTTGACCAAATACTCATGAGACGGAACCTACTCCCTTGATCACGAAAATCTCCGGCAAGCTGATCGCCGTCAGCGAGTCCATCGCCACCCTGGCGGTGGAAGCCTTCGAGTACGAAGTGTTGATCCCCGAAACCACCCGGCGGCGGCTGCAAACGATGCTGGGCGAGACCGTCAGCTTGCACACCCTGCACTACCTGGAAGGCAATCCGGCCCAGGGGCGCGTGGTCCCGCGGTTGGTCGGCTTCGTGAACGAAGTCGAACGCGAGTTCTTCGAACTGTTCTGCTCGGTGGATGGCGTCGGCGTCCGGAAAGCCTTGCGCTCGATGGTGCGACCTGTCAGGGACATCGCGGTGCTGATCGAAGAGCAAGATGCCAAGGGCCTGTCCGCGCTGCCCGGCATCGGCCCGGCCATCGCCGAGCGGATCATCGCCAAACTGCGGCGCAAGATGCCCAAGTTCGCCCTGCTGGTCGGCCGCGAAGAAAGCGGCGCGACGGAAGTCGAACGCAGCGTGATGGACGAGACGTTCCAGATCCTCTGTTCGTTGGGCCACAGCGAATCCGACGCCCGCCGCCTGCTGGACGCCGCGCTGGCCAGCAAGCAGAAATTCAAAGACGTGGAATCGCTGCTGCAGGCCGTCTATCAACACCGGCGCGACTGAGCCGCGACCGGAGCCTTGGCGTCCACTGCTAGCTGCCGGCCCCCTACCGCCCGCGACGTTTTCGCGGCGCAGTTCGCGGCGTCACGCTCTTGGGGTCAGGTGGTTCAAAGTTCAAAAGTGGCGGGGAACCGCGTTGCCATTGGTTTGCCCGCTTACCCGCCACTTCTGAACTTTGAACCACCTGACCCCGGCCCTTGAGAAAGCGTGACTTCTTGAACCGCCCAAGAAAAGGCGTGATTACCGCCAGCAGTTTTGCATCTGCCAGTGGGATGCGATCGTCGCCAGCGGCGTCCGCTTCGCTTCTCTGGAACAGAAGATCGTGGCGGCCGACGCCGGCGACTTTCGAGCGAAACTGTTTCACGCCATTGGGCCCACCCTGTCGCTGGACCTGCACCGCTCGTTGGGCCGCTCCGGGTTCGCCTGGATCGCCATGCCCGCGACTCGCTGCTGGTCGGCGAAGCGAGGTGGAGTGCGCCCAACCGAATTCACCACACCGACGACCTTGGCGCGATCTTGGATGGCGCGATCTTGGACATGCAGATTGGTCTGCAGTGGACGCGCTGCCTTCCACGCTTAGGGAAACTGGCCGTCCGCGGCACCTACGACCAGCAAAACTGGTTCGGCGCGGGAACGTTCTTCGCTACCGAGTCGCCCGCAGCCAACGGAATGCTGGGCATTCAGCCGGACGACCACGACATTGTTTTCATGGGGTTTTCCATCGGCATCGAGCTGACTCGCTAACCCTTGGATGGCCTTCCGGCGGCCGTGTTGACCAGCGGAATCTCCGGCGCGGCCGGATCCGGCTTGCGGCTGAGCAATTCGGTCAACTGGAAGGACTGATACGGCCGCTCGGCGGCGGGCTGCAGATCGGCGCTGGCGTTGGCGACCCAGAAGCGAGTGCTCTTGGGCTCGAACAGCGCGTTGTGCAGGTTCGACTTCATCGCCACCGGACGGTCCATCAAACGGATCGCCGTTTCGGCCGTAAAGCTGCCATGGCCGTCAGCAATGCGGCGGGCCAGTTCGTCATAGCGGTCGCCCGCCGACAGGATCACGCAGTCCTTGACGGGCTTGGGCAGCAGCGCGTGGTGCTGGCCGGGATCGATCGCGAAGAAGACGTTCCAGGACGCTTCCATGCCTACCGCCCGGTTGGTCTTGGCGTCGGCGATCACGTAGAAATACTGGCACGTGCGGGGGCTGTCGCGGAAGATACGGATGGCGTCATCCAGCGTGGCGGCCCGCTCCAGCACTTCTCGGACCAAAAATGCCATGGGCACGCCTTCCCAGTGCCCGATGCCGCCCCCGCCCATCTCGCCGATCGACACGTGACGGGCATTCATGCCGGTCACCGAGCCGATGAAACCCGCGTAGGTGACGTTCACAAACGGAATCCCGCCCTCGGGCTCGGCGACGATGATCACTGCGTGCTCCTGCAACCGCCAGTCGATGGCGTAGTCCAGCACGCGGCCATGGTACAACGTGCCGTCCTTGGTCGCGGTATTCATCACGGCAAACCCGCTGCAGTGGAACATCTCCGGGATGAAATTCGCGATGCGGGCGTCCGCCACCGGCACTCCGGCCCCGTCTGCTACGCCGCGAATTTCATCCATGATCCGATCCGGCACGAACGGCTTCTGCGTCTCGATGATGATCTCCACGATCTGCCGAGGCTTCAACCGCACCGGCCCCCATTCCAATGCCTCCTGCTCGCCCTTGACCTCCAGCAGGTACCTCGAGTTCTCGCGCACGTGGTCCTTCAGCAGCGCGCCGTGCTGGTATCCCATCTCGTACGGGGTGCCCTTCAAGTGCAGCACGGGATACCCGTCGATCCGCTCCAACCACCCGGCGCCACAGCGGGCCACCGTCTCCGCTCGGATCGCCGTGGGGACACAGACGAAAGCGACGAGAATTGCCGCATGAATCAGAAGGAATGGCGTACGTTTCATTGGTTTTGGATCCTGTGCTGACTTGACAGACGAGTTGTTCACAACTAGCTCTGCGAACTGGCGGGACAAGGTCAAATGTGGAACGTCGCACGATGCCCGATCCTGATAGTGTGCGACAGACGGGACGGATACTTCGTCCTGGCGGACTTCACTGCCTCGTCGAATGTATCCCCAAGAAGTACTCGCCGGTTTCCGGCTCGATAGCAACGAACCGATCCCGGTGCTGGGATTCCAGATTCGTCCGCAATTGATCGGCGTAGATGTGCTTGGCGCGATCGATAACCGATTTTGTCTCGGCTGATATCATATCTGCTCTCCCTCCCCTGCAATAGCTCTGCCGGTATTCTACACCAAAATCGCACCGGGAACATCAGGCATCCCGAGCCTGCGCCCCTCGCGTTAGGGGGGCAGCTTAACCGTTTTGATCCAACAAGCAATCAGGGCTCAAGAAGATTGGTGCGGAGGCACTGCCGGCCCCATCACCGGGCACGCACGGGTCACAGGAAGATCTCTTTCTCGTGCATCCGGGCCTTGGACGCCCAACCTTGCCGGCGGGCTTGGGCGATCAGTTCCTTGCCCGGTCCATGGTGGGCATACAGCGCTTCGCCGGGGCTGACGTAGCGGTTCCAGTGGGCTTCGAAGACAGCCACCAAGTCCTTGTTCCTGGCCAGCACCGCCGGCACCGCGTGCAGCATCACGCGGCGCAGTTCGCGGCGCTGGAAGTAGCGCCCCACGAACGAGGGCAGAATTGCCGAGAGCCACGTGTTGCGAGCGACGTGGACGGATCGCGTAATCACGTACCGGGGCCGGTCGAGCGGACCGAGGGCTTCGTGCAACGCCTGGGTGAACAGCGCCGCCTCCTCGTCGCGAGCTTCTTCCAGGAACAACCGCACGTAGCCGCCCGAACGCTGGCCCACGTGCAGCATGCCCGGATGCCCCAGCAACTCGGCGTCGCACAGCGACAGCAACACCGCCTTGCCGATGGCCAGGGCCAGCGAAGCGTCGTTCCATTGCTCCCGCGCACCCTTGAAAGGCGGGAACCCCCCGCTGCCGCCCAGTGGGCTCGTCTCCAGCGCGCGGATCGGTTCCGCCGAATACGGCTGGCCGATCTTCCACAACTCCCGCACGTCGGTCCGCCGTCCGGCCCGGGCCAGCATCTCCGCATTCAACAGGCTGGTGGAACCCTCCAGCCCCTCCGGCTTCAACTCCGTGAACGCCGGATGGACGTGCCCGACGCCCTTTTCGATGGCCCCGTCGTCGGTGATGCCGAACAGCGTGCTGTGCTTGGCGATGAACCGCAAGTAGTCGTCCAGGCCCTTGGTGAATTCCGGCGCGATGCAGACCACGTCCCAGTTGTTGGCCAGCTTCTGCGGGTCCTCCGCGTCCAGCCGGATCGAACGGCCGCGCAGTTGATTGACGGTCATGGATGTCGTAACGGTGGTCAAGTCGATCAGCACGTTGATCTTGCTGGCGTCCCAACCCTCGCCCAGCAGGCCGCGGGTGCCCACCAGGCACTTGGTCAGCCCCGCCTGGAACAGGTCGGTGATCATGGCCACGTACACGCGAGGGCACCAGTCACTGCCCTTGCCGCGGAGGACGTGGAAGCCCTCCTCCTCGCCAAACTCCAGCTCGACTTGGTGGCCTTCCTTGGCCAACCATTGCTGAGCCGCGACGTCGAACGTGGGAGCCAGATCGTCGTCCACCAGGACGCTGGAGCCGGTGACCAGAATCGGCTGCAGAGCGTCGGTGCCCGGGTGCTGGATCAGTTGCTTGAAGGCGGCGATCGCCCCGCCCGCTTCGGCGTCCAGCAGGTGTTCGACCTCGGCGCTCACGGCCGAAGTCTTCTCGAAATCCGCGACCACGACCGCCCGCAGCCGGTCGCCCAGCAGTCGCTGCTCCGCGCCCAGGATGGGCACGAGCGCCTCGGTCTTGCTTCGGGAATAGGCCATGACGCGGGCCACGGGCGAGGCGCAGGCCTGGGCGCCCGTCTCGGTGATCTGCACGCCCAGCGTCCTCAGCCGCCGCACCACTTGCTCGGCCAACTCGCGGTTCGCGGCGTCCGCCGAACGCCGCAAGTGGTGCCGCACGTAGCGGTCCAGGACCGGCGTCAGCATGGCCATCTCGGGATACTCTTCGGGATCGACATCGGTCTGGGGCGGCGGCACCTCCGGCGGCAACTCGTGACCGCGCCGCAGCAAGAAAGTGCGAGCCGCCAGCGCGAACGCCGGATCGCGTTTCTCGAAGCTGTCCCAGTCCCTGACCACGCCCGTCGGCAGCCGTCGCTGGTGCAGCACCTCCAACAGCCAATCCGACAGCGGCTCGCCGGTGGACGGGTCGTAGGATGGGTTTGCAACCCGTCCCGCGTCACCGCTTTCCGCCAGCGTTGGGGGGCGGTCTGGCAGCGTTGTGGTGCGGTCTCCCGACCGAACCACGTCGCCGACCGCAGGTCTCCCTGGGAGGGCGGGAGACCTGCGGTCGAAGACCTCGGCGGGGTCGGGAGACCCGCGCCGAACGTGGACCTCGGCGAGGTCGGGAGACCCGCGCCGAACGGGCGCACCGCACCCAACCGCAGCGCCAGCTTCGCCGGCCGGGCGGCACAATTCCGCCACCAGTTCGTGCAGCTGTTCATCCGCGTTGGCGATGAACGCCAGCTCTTCGCGCGTGGGCCGGACGAAGTAAGCCAGGTCTTGAGACGGCGCGAGAAAGCCATCCTTGACGACCGCCGGCACGGGCACCTCGTAGTCCACCTCGCCAAAGAATTCGTCGTACCGTTGGACGTCCTCCGGCCGCTTGCCTTCCCGATCCGGCGGCGTGGCCGTCAAGCCGATGACGACCGGCTGGTCCAGCAACTCGTGAGCGTCCGCCAGGACGCGGCCCCAGTGGCCCAGCAGGTGATGGCACTCGTCCAGAATGATCAGTCCGACGCCGCGTTCCTTCAGCCGCTGCAAGGTCCGCAGACTGGAGGCGTGCAGCAGGTCCAGCGAACCGCCGGCCAGCGCCGCCGCGTCGCGGACTTGTTTGCGGTAGCCGCGCAGCCGCTGCTCGTAGTAGTCCCGGTTGTGCCGCCGCAGGTCCTCGATCCACACGGCCGCTTCCTGGGGATCCTTCGCCTGGCCGGCTTCGATCAGCCGGTCCTGCCACAACTCGACCGCCGGCGCTTCGTCATCCGGGCCGCCGCGGCCAGGCAGCGTCACGGATTGGTAGGTCAGCGAGGTCAGCAGAGCCGGCTGTTCCGGATTGGTGCTCACCAGCGGCGGATCGGTCTGGGCGGGCGAGAACAGCTCGATTTTGTCCGCCCACTGGGCTTGGATCGCCGAGTTGGGCGACAGCACGAGGGCCGGCAGACGGACGCACTCGGACCACAGGTACAGCCCCAGCACGGTCTTGCCGGACCCCGGCGGCGCGACGATGTGCAACCGCCGCTTGCCGGCCGCGAGCTTTCGCCGCGCGATCTTCACCGCGTCGGCCTGCGACGGCCGCAGTTGGCCCTGAAACCGGATTTCGGGAAACTCGGTGGCCATCCCAGCGAAGGACAAGCGAGAATGCTCTGCAAACAAACAAAACAGCCGGCAAGATAACCTGCCGAAGCACTTGATGCGAGGGGCGACAAATTCACAAGTGCCTGCCAGACAAGTCTTTTCGTAACACAAACGGAGGGGAAGACTTGACTTTCTTGCCCAAGTTTCGCACGATAACGTCTGCGGACACGCTTAGACAGGATCACCTCTCACAAGTACGGCTTCCGTTGCGGCTCGCCCAAGCGTCTGTCCGTTGCGTCGGCGGCACGTTTCGAGACACGAAGCGAAAGGGGCTGCGGATCATGGTGAGCACGGTAACCACAAGACGCGGAGAGTTGCGTTCCCATCGGGACCAGGTACAGCGACAGTTGGATCAGTTGGCCGAACTGCTCGAAGACATCGCGGATGCCGATGTGGATTCGTCGTGGGGCTGGTCTGCGGTGCCCACCGACGCGGTGCCCGATCGGGTGGCCGATCTGTGCGGCCGGTTGCAGACGTTGTTCTTCCTGGAAGAAACCGACGGGACGCTGGCGGACCTTCTGGAGGAGCAACCGGAACTCCGAGAGGAAGTGGAGGGTCTGCACGACGAGCACCCGCGTCTGCTGAGCCTGTTGGAAGAGATCGGCGAACTGTCCGGTTCTTCCGTTCGTCCTGCCTCCACCTGGGACGACGTCGAGTCGCGGTTCCACCAGTTCCAGCGGGCTTTGTCGGGCCACCTGCGGCGACATGACGACCTGGGGCAACGCGCGGCGCTGGTCGCCATGCGCTAGTGAGGCTGGACGGATGCCGTCGCTGTTAGTCGTAGACGACGAACCCACCGTGTTGCACCTGTTTCGGCGGATGTTCGACAAGGTGGGCGTCGAGGTGCTGACGGCGGCGAATGCGGCGGAGGCCCGCCGTCTGGTCGCCGAAACGCGTCCGGACGTGGCCATCCTGGATCTGGTGCTGCCGGATCAGACCGGCCTGCAGGCGTTTCAGGTGCTGAAGGAAATCGACCCGCGGCTGCCCGTGATCTTCATGACCGCCTCCGGCAACAGCGACACGGCCATCGAGGCGATGAAGCTGGGTGCGCTGGACTATCTGCTCAAGCCCTTGGACTTTGCCGAGGTCCGCAAGCTGGTGGACCAGGCGCTGGAGATCCGCCGCTGGACCCGGCAGCCCGTCGCCCTGCAAGACACCGCGGCTTCCCTGCCGGCGGAGGGCGACGCGCTGGTCGGCCGCTGCCCGGCGATGCAACTGGTGTACAAGGCCATCGGACGAGTCGCTTCGCAGAACGTGACGGTGCTGATTCGCGGTGAGAGCGGGACGGGCAAGGAATTGGTCGCCCGCGCGCTGTATCACCACAGTCATCGCTCGACCGGACCGTTCATGGAGGTGAACAGCGCGGCCATCCCCGAGGCGCTGCTGGAGAGCGAATTGTTCGGCTACGAGCGGGGCGCTTTCACCGGCGCAGACCGACGGCGGATCGGCAAGTTCGAGCAGTGCCATCGCGGCACGCTGTTTCTGGACGAAATCGGCGACATGTCTCCGGCGCTGCAGAGCAAGATCCTGCGGGTCCTGCAGGAGCAGCGTTTCGAGCGCGTGGGGGGCAACGAGATGATCGCGTCGGATGTCCGCGTGATCGCCGCCACCAACCGCGACCTGGAACGGATGGTGGCCCGCAATCACTTTCGCGCCGATTTGTACTACCGCCTGAACGGCTTTACGATCCAGTTGCCTCCGTTGCGCGAGCGGGGCGAGGACCTGCCGCTGCTGGTCGATTACTTCCTGCTGCGGGCCAATCGGGACTTGAAAAAGGAAGTCCGCGGCGTCTCGCCCGCCGCCCTGGAAATGCTGCGGCGCTATGCCTGGCCTGGCAACGTCCGGGAACTGCAGAGCGTTGTGCGCCAATCCGTGCTGCAGACGACGGGGCCGGTGCTGCTGGCCGACTTCCTGCCGGACATCGTCCGCGGCGGTTCATCCTCGCCCCTGCTCAGCTACCCCAGCGAGGACGCGGGGGCCGAATACTGGGAGCGGTTCGTCAACGAACGCATGACGGCAGGCGTCGAGGACTTGTACGATCAGGCCCTGGCCCGCATGGAGACCGAGTTGATCACCCGCGTGCTGCGCCGCACCGGGGGCAACCAACTGGAAGCCGCCCGCATCCTGGGCGTCACGCGGACCACGTTGCGAACCAAGATCCGCCAGTTGGGCATTGCCATCGACCGCGTCGTCGTAGGCGGCGACGAGATGCCCCAGGACCCATTGGCGGACGCGGACGGCGACGGTTCCAGGTAGCCGCCTATCACGGGCCCGACCCCCA
>Ga0302241_1002293_pt1 | contig 11725 bp, 11 predicted proteins | sample AAG_UR_Arg_MG_FD_193532 | JGI IMG/M metagenome (GOLD analysis project Ga0302241, IMG submission 193532) | Enriched activated sludge microbial communities from anaerobic digester in WTTP, New Holstein, Wisconsin, United States - AAG_UR_Arg | ecosystem: Engineered > Bioreactor > Anaerobic >...
TCAAACACAAAGGGGAACACAACGGGGTCAGACCTACACAATTGACATTTGTTGTAGAACTGTGTTTGTCAACCCGAAAGTGAGCCGGTCGCTGACTTGAAAGTGAGCCACCTGTCTGCGAATGTCAGGGCTTCAAGGACTGGTCAAGGCGGAATGAATCGCCGTTCCTATCCGGCACAAAAGGCTTGGATGTCAACCGGTAAACAATGGCCGTGACCATGACACCTCCCCATTCACTTGGTTGGGGACGATCTTGCATTCCATTTCGGGCTGGAACAGGTAAAAGCCCACATAACCCATCTCGTCCAGAGTAAGCAGATCCGCCTGACGGATGGAGTCTGTCAGATAAAGTGTGTTTGGCCTCCCAATCTGTAGTCGTTATGATTTGATAAATGCTGCGATCTCGGGGTATTTGAGGCTGAAATAGCCCATTGCCTTGCCCCAGTTTTTGATCGGAAGCGTCCATTTCTTTGAGGCCTCCAGTATACCCAGTGTAACAATTCTCAGCGCTGATTCGTCGCTGGGGAAGATACGTCGGTTGCGTGTTATTTTCCTTAGCGACATGTTCAGCGATTCTATGGTGTTCGTCGTGTATATTATATTCCGGATGTCCTGCGGATAACCGTATATCGTGTTTATGTCTTCCCATTTGTTTTCCCATTGCTTCAATATCAGCGGATAGGCCTTGTCCCATTTACCCCTGAAGATTTCAAGCGTTTCTTTCGCCGCAGCTTCAGTCGGTGCGCTGTAGACGGCTTTGAGATCCTTCGCTACTGCTTTCTTGTCTTTGTGCGGCACATATTTGAGTGAGGCTCTCATCATGTGTACCATGCATAGCTGTATTTCAGTCTCCGGGAATACGGCCCTTACTGCATCCGGAAAGCCCTTGAGCCCGTCCATACAGGCGATAATTATCCGTTCCACGCCCCTGTTCTTTATTTCAGTCAATACCTGCCCCCAGAAGGCAGCTCCTTCGTTCTCGGTTATCCAAGCGCCTAAGAGTTCTTTCCTGCCTTCCATGTTGAGCCCCAAAGCTATCTGAATAGCTTTGTTTATGACTTTCCTGTCGCTGTGGGCCTTCACTACTATTGCATCCAGCCAGACTATGGGATATATCGGGTCAAGCGTTCTGTTCTGCCATTCCCGTGCGTCCTCTTCCATTTCCGAAGCTACTTCGGTTATGAGCGTAGGCGATACGTCTACGCAGTAAAGCTCCTTTATTGTGTCCTGAATGTCGCGGGTAGTCATTCCTTTGGCGTAGAGCGACATTATTGCCTTGTCTATGACTTCGACCCTATGCTGGCGCTTAGGGACTATATGAGGCTCGAACGTGCTCTGCCGGTCTCTGGGCGTCAATATCTCAACTTCTCCGAAGTTGCCTTTGATAGTTTTGTGTCGCTTACCGTTTCTGCAGTTGCCGGAGTCATGGCCGGAATCTGGATTGTTCCGGTCATCCAGGTGATAATCCATCTCGGCGTTCATGATGCGTTCGATAGCCCGTTTGGTAAGCTGTCGAATGATGCCGTCGGAACCGAGCAGGTCCTCGGGCTTCCTGTAATCCTTCAGCAGCTGATCTAGAACCTCATCGCTGATATCGAAGCGTGATTCCTCTGTGTTTGCTTTTGATTCTTTCTTCATTTAGGTCTGGCCTCCTCTTTCGTCGTTAAGTCCCTGAGCTTCTCGGCTCAGGCTGTACGGATCTGTTCGGAGACCCAAACACACTTTATTTTACACTCTCGACGGATGCGCTTCTCAAGTTTGCCTAAGGGGTAGTTATCTTTTGCCTCAGTCAATTCGGCCATTTTGTCAAATGTGTAGGTCTGACCCCAGTGTTATTCTCCGGTGGCTCTAAAAAACGCGTTTCGCAATCTTGTCAAATGTGTAGGTCTGACCCCTCCGAAGGTCCCAAGCAAGGACGAAAGGTTCGTCTTTACCTCTAGGCATCAGAAGGAAAACAAGCCTATTGTCTCCATAGACAAGAAGGAGTGGAAAAAGCTTCTGCAGGAAGCAGGTATCCCTCATGCCAGATGGCATGATTTACGGCACACTTTTGCCTCTATGCTAGTGAATAAAAAGGTACCGATCTTTGCCATCAGTAAGTTTTTAGGGCATAAAAGCATAAAGACAACAGAAAGATACCTTCACCTGAGCGCAGAAGAAGCAAGAAACGCTATATCTTCCCTCGAGGGGGCATTTCCGTCTCAGTCTATCCTAGTTAATAAGGGGAAAAAGGCAGCCTGAGACCTACAGGTGTCAAAAGCGGGCGGGCTACCGTCCGCTTTTTTACGTTATGAGGATAATATTTACATGTTATGAGACCAGTAGATGACTCCTGTGCCACGACATCATTTTTAGCAGCCTTAACGCAACCGCCTGGCTTTCCCTGTTTGACTCCAATTCTGCAAGGGCCTTGACCGCGTCAATTACCATCTCCCAAGTGACCGGTGTTGCATAGTTGTATTTATTTCTGTATTTATGCCAAAGCTCGATCATAACGGGGCTTTTCGATACCACATCAACTACTTCAGCCGATTTCGACATCTGATGTACCGTTCCACGCTTTTCGATCGTTTTTCCCAGGGCCGCCACGAACGTACTTCTGTCGAACGGTTGGGTCGCGGTCAGTATGTATATGTCATAGAAATCCCTCATGCGGCTGTTTGTCACACCGCGTGTGACGATTGTCTCAAATTTCTCGGCCAGCACTGTCTCAAGGTTGTAGGCCATTATCCTTATGGATCTATCTTCTAACATCAGCTTGTAGTTGTATTCTATTTCCTTCGGGGTGATAAAATCCCCGGTCGTGATATCAACTTTAAGGGTCTGCCGGGTCTTGTCAAAAATAGCTCCGATGGATACGCGGTATCCCGGATAGTCTGCTTCGTCGCGTATCTCTTCAACGCCACGCAGGATAAATTCAACCCCGTCATCTGTTACCGGAGCCAGAAGGATCTCCTCAATGATCGTGTTAATCTCCTGAGAAGTAAGCGGCGTTCCCTTTATGGTAGCGTCCATATCCATTGTTGTGCGCGTGTCTATGCCTACCATAGACGCGATCAGCATTCCGCCCTTAAGGATGAAGCTGTGCCTGTATCTGGAAGCTGCTATACGTTCCAGAAAACGTTCCATCATGAAGCTGCGCAGTAAGACTTCTGACTCGACGTTTAATTTCTTTGAAAGGTTACGTACAAGCGCCTTTACCTGCATCGATGTTCTCATAGGAGTACCTCCAGATAACTTCTGAGCAGCTTTACCACCCCGAAGGTTTCCGCCATTTGCATGAGCAAATTCAGGTCCTTGTCTTTCCTGCCGGCGTATCGTTTGATCGCATCGGCAACAACGGCGATATCCATCCGGTTCCGGCTGCGAAGGCAGTCGCAGACCGTTCGCTCAAGTCCGTAGACAATGACAGTATGCCCGAACATCGTTGTCAGCTTTGTAACGCCGACATTGTGCAGTTCCCTCTTGATGGAAAAAACAGTAAAACCCTCTTTCCGAAGCTGGGCGATGTTGTACCCTGCAGGCACTGTCACAGTGTAGGCAACAGGATCTCTGTCTGTAAGCTCGTGCAGAAAGAGGGCCGTCTCGTGGGAGTAAACGATTTTCGGGCGCCTCAACTGGGCAATGTACATCTTGTCCATTAACTCGTCTGGAAGAATATACACGCCAAATGCGGCACGCTCCAGTTCGCCGGACTTTACCAGCAAGCGGAGACGTTCGTTTGATACTCCGGCTCCATTTGCTTCAGCCGTTGTGACAGTACCTCCCTTTTGCAGCAATAGTGTTTTCAGTTCTTCTGGGATGGGCAAGCCGATCGCCTCCGGTTTGATTTTAGCGCTAACATTGTACCTGAAACTAGCATAAAAACCAATAACATTTTTACTTTCATGCTATTAAAGAATGCAAAACGAGCATGCGGATCAAGCATGCAGTTCGCACGGACTTCAGAAGCGCATAAAAGGCGATGACAGAAAGGGAGATCCATGCGGCTACGCGAAAAAGACCGTAGATGCTGTGCTCAGGAACCACGGGTTAACGGATTTACTGGATGAAGATGTCAAAGCGGATCACAGCAGATGACACAGGCTTATTGCAGAATTACGGAATCATTCCTTTGCCGTCGCGATCGCAACGGTCACGTTGTCCTGATATCTGGTATCTTTCTGAATGGTATTGATTATCAGCCTCTCGGCCCATTTTTGCGGGTCAGGGTCATAAGCTTCGACGATCTCATCTTCACCCAGCGTCTTATAAAGGCCGTCAGTACAGAGGACGACGGAGGTCCCGGGCGCAAGCCTGGTTTTTCCCGAAGAAATCTCCTTCAGTTCCCAGATACCGATGAAGCTTGTGATCGAATCTCTCCGAGGGTGGGCCTGAGCGACAGCCATGTCGATATCCCCCCGTTCAGCCGCCGCATCGAGGACTTTGCCGTAGATGTGGTCTTCGTTTAACTGCTCCAGTCCATTATCAGAAAAGAGGTATATGTGGCTGTCTCCGACGGAGATCCAGCGGAGCATGCCGTTCTTTATGAGGGCTGCTGTCAGGGTCGTGCCGCCCACCGTTCTTAAACCCCTTCCTCGCATAAAAGCGACAACTTCATTATTCGCATAACGCGCCGCCTGAAGCAGGGCTTCAGGGTCATCTATTTCGTCTTTAGCCATAAACAAACTCTTAAACGTCTCACATGTGATCTGAGCGGCCTCTTTTCCGAAACTTGCTCCGCCTATTCCGTCACAAACGACAAGAAGATTCCGGTCAGTCTGCTCCGTATGGCCGGAGGCCGGGGCCGAAATATAAAAAGCGTCCTGCTGTTCTTTTCGTTTTCCGATATCCTGTGCTCCGCCAAGTAGTATCTTCATTGTGTTCTCCTTGAAGCAAAATAATAACGAGCCTGACGACATTATACCGCTTTGGCCATAATGCCATCACGCAACCGATCCGAGCTTCCGGAAAACCGACACAGTGTAAACTTACATATTATACAGATAACAAACAGCCAGTTTGATCTGAGGCCTTGGCTCGCCCTGTTCCGCTGCCATGCGATACCACCTTAACGACTCTACCGGGTTTTGTCTGACGCCATAAGAACCGGCGCCGTAAATTTCCCCACATAAAACCTGAGCATCTAGGTTTCCCCGCAATGCCGACCTGCGGAGCAGTTTTAAGGCTTCTTGAGTGTCCTGAGACACACCTATCCCCATTAAATGAAACAGGCCAGATGGTACTGAGCTTTAATATTACCTTTCTTTGCCGCTGCAATAACAGGCTTTGCGTACCTTGCATACCCCACATCCCTTTCCTCTTAAACAGAGATGCAACTGTTTCCAAAATGGAAATAGTTCAAACTATAGCGCTCCCAAGAAATGAGACATGAAAAATATGGCCGAACCGAATATAATAATGAGATGAAGAAGAAAAATACCTATGATCCAGAATTCAAATCGAAGGTCGTACTGGAACTGTTATCGCCGGTGGCCTTAAGCGGCTGGCATAAACAATTCCAGGAGCATGCGGCTGAAGTTTTACGGTGCGGTGAAATAGACAGTTCCAGAGAAATAGAAGAGAAATAGAAGAGAAATAGAGGCTAAAGAACGCGAGATCACAGTCATGCAGCAGAAGGTTGGCCAGCTCACGATCGAGTGTGACTGGCTCAAAAAATATCGGGATATTTGGTACCGAAGGAGCGGCTAAAACTAGTTTCTACAGAAAGCCTGATTCTCGTCGATTTGGGATTGGACGACAAAAATCAGGCACGGCGATTCGGGTATTTGATTGGATAGATGTTTTTCAGTGACGACTATGTTAAAATTGTAAACAATGGTTGTATTTCTGATTTACCTTGAAAGGAGACTAGCGTGTTTGAAAGGATCAAAAGTCAAATCCAAAAAACGTGTTAGTGACCACGGCGAGGTATTCACGGGTGAACGCGAAGTCAATGCCATGCTTGACCTCGTCAAGACTGAAACGGAACGCATCGACAGCAGATTCCTTGAGCCCGCCTGTGGGGACGGCAACTTCCTTGTCGAAATACTCAAACGGAAACTGGCAGTTGTAAGGAAAAGATATTCAAAATCCATTTCTGAATATAGTAAATATGCTGTGATTGCAGTATCGAGCATTTACGGCGTGGAGCTCCTTGAAGACAACGTGGATGAGTGCCGCAGGCGTCTTTTTGACATATTTGAGTCCGAGTACAGCTCCTGTTGCGGCAAAGAGACAGACGATGAGTGCCGGAATGCTGTCAGGTTTATCCTTTCACGCAACATCCTCTGCGGCGACGCTCTCACGCTGCTGGATGCCAAGGGCGAACCTATAGTCTTTTCGGAATGGGCCATGGTCAAGGACAATATGATAAAAAGAAGGGATTTCGAACTGAGCGGACTGATGGACAGTAGTGACCGCCAGTCTCGCATTACTGCAGTGAACAGGGTCTACGACCCGGAGATAAAGGGGTTTTTACCGCCGCCAATAAGGGAATATCCCTTGACGGACTATAGGAGGATACAATATGCCGACGACCAGTAAGGAAAGCTCTTTCAACCCCGACGTCCTCTCCTGCCTTGCTAACCTCAGCAGCGATGAGGTCTTCACTCCCCCAAAAATTGTCAATGACATGCTGGATATGCTGCCTCAAAAGCTGTTCAGGGACCCCAATACTACTTTTCTGGATCCTGCCTGTAAAACCGGGGTATTTCTGCGGGAGATCGCAAAACGCCTTATAGAAGGCCTTGAACAGACCATTCCTGACCTTAATCAAAGACTTGAGCACATATACAGACACCAGATCTTTGGAATTGGCATGACGGAGATTACCGCTCTCATGTCCAGGAGGAGCCTTTACTGCTCAAAATATGCCGACGGCGAGTACTCTGTCGTCAAATTCCAGGAACCTGACGGCAACATACGATATAAAAGAACGATGCATACATGGAGTGGCGGTTCCTGCATATACTGCGGAGCTTCACAGGAAAAATACCAAAGAAACAGCAGCCTTGAATCGCACGCCTATGAATTTATACATAAGGACAATCCGGAGGGAATATTCAAGATGAAGTTTGATGTCATTATAGGAAACCCGCCATACCAGTTGGATGACGGTGGGTTCGGAGCCAGCGCAAGCCCTATTTACCATTTGTTTATCCAGCAAGCCAAGAAGCTCAATCCTCGTTACCTTTCGATGATCATACCCGCAAGGTGGTTTTCTGGCGGTAAGGGACTTAATGACTTCAGAAGTGAAATGCTTAACGATGACAGAATACGGAAACTCGTCGATTTTGAAAACGCCTCTGACGTATTTCCCGGAGTGGATATTGCGGGCGGAATTTGCTACTTCCTTTGGACAAGAGATACTCATGGTCTTTGCGATGTGACTAACATAAGGAATGGAAAAGAATACACCTCCACAAGGTCCCTCAACGAATTTCCGACCTTTATCAGACACGGACAGGCTGTTTCAATAGTAAAAAAAGTATTAGGCAAACAAGAGAACTGCCTTAACGAACAGGTATCTCCAAGAAAACCTTTTGGTTTGGCCACTAATGTCCGTCCGCTAAAACAAGGTGACATTATCCTTCGCTGGCAGAATGGAGAAGGCCCTTATAACAGCAAGGAAATTACTACAGGAGTGGAACTGATAGATAAATGGAAAGTCATCACTTCATACGTAGGTTACGATCACGCTGGCAATCCCGGTAAAGACGGCAAAAGACGTGTTTTTTCCAAAATAGACATATTACCGCCCGGAACCATTTGCACTGAAACATACTTAATAGTAGGGGCTTATGACAACAAAGAAGAGGCGCAAAATCTTGTCAGGTATATGAAGACACTCTTCTTCCGCTTCCTTGTTTCCCAGTTCATGTTCTCGCATCATCTTACAAGAGAGGCATATTCACTGGTACCGAAACTGGACATGAAGAAACAGTGGCGCGACAGTGATCTTTTTGCCCGTTACGGACTGAACGATGACGAAATCGCTTTTATTGAAACTATGATAAAGCCGATGGATCAGGAGGACTCCGAAAATGTCAAGGAATAACCTCTTTCCGGAACGTCCCAGCGTGAATCCTACCATATACGCCTACGAGGAATTGAGCCCCGAATACAAAGGCCTGCTCAAGGTCGGCTACACGGAAGTGAATGTTGATGAAAGGGTCGCAAAGCAGCATGACATCAAGCATCCTGGAGGCAAGCTCCCTTACAGGATAGTGCTGCGCGAACCGGCTCTTTACCCTGACGGATCCTCTTTTACGGATCACGATGTCCACAGGATCCTCAGGAAGAAAGGTTTTGTCAACGAAGGCGGCGAGTGGTTCAGGTGCACCAGAGACGATGTGCTTGCAGCAGTCATAGCTGTAAAGACAAGAAGTGACAATACTGAGAACCGTATAAGATCGTTTGTGATGCGGCCTGAACAGGAAGCTGCTGTCTCCAAGACCGAAGAGTACTTCCGCAATATGATGAAAAGCGAACATGGAAGGGTCCCGAAATTTCTTTGGAATGCAAAAATGCGGTTTGGCAAAACATTTGCGGCCTACCAGCTCGCAAAGAGAATGGGATATAAAAGAGTGCTTGTTCTGACTTTCAAACCAGCTGTGGAAGTCTCCTGGGAAGAGGATCTTATGACACATACGGACTTCGAAGGTTGGCAGTTTTACTCAAGGAACAGCACAAAGACCCCCGTTGAGCTTGACCAACAGCGTCCAATAGTCTGCTTCGGCTCCTTCCAGGACTATCTGGGAATAGACAGGGAGACCGGAGGGATCAAGCCGAAGAACGAGTGGGTCCATACCATAAACTGGGACCTCGTAATATTCGATGAGTACCATTTCGGGGCATGGCGCGACAATGCCAAAAAGCTCTTTGAGCAGGAAGACGAAGATATTTATGATGCCATGGATATTGAATCATACAAGAAAAAAGAGGCCGATAACGCCTACAACGAATCATTCCTTCCGATAACTTCGTCGTCCTACCTCTTCCTTTCAGGCACTCCTTTTCGCGCTTTGAACTCGGGGGAATTCATAGAAGAGCAGATATATAACTGGACCTATTCAGATGAGCAGAAAGCCAAGGAAGAATGGAACGGAGAAGGAGAAAACCCTTATGAAGCACTCCCAAGGATGGTGCTCCTAACATACAAGATACCTGAAAACATTCAGGAAATAGCCAGACGGGGTGAATTCAATGAGTTCGACCTCAATACATTCTTTTATGCTGAAGGTCATGGAGCTGAGGCAAAGTTCAAATACAAGGATCATGTACAGAAATGGCTTGACCTTATCCGCGGAGCATGCCTTGAGACTACGGTGGACGAACTCAAGCTTGGAGCAAAACGCCCCCCGATGCCCTATTCCGATGTAAGGCTACTGAACGTCCTTACCCATACTCTCTGGTTCCTGCCGAATGTGGCGTCCTGCCATGCAATGGCGAATCTTTTAAGGGAAAGGCAGAATGTTTTTTATCACGATTATACGCTCAATGTTTGCGCCGGACCGGAAGCCGGCATCGGGCTTTCCGCTTTGGCCCCGGTGCGCGAATCCATGAGAGATCCCCTTCACAGCAAGACCATCACTCTGACCTGCGGAAAGCTTACCACCGGGGTGACGATACGTCCCTGGACGGGGATCTTCATGCTGCGGAACCTTTCTTCGCCCGAGACATATTTCCAGGCTGCCTTCAGGGTACAGAGCCCTTGGACCGTCAAACGTGAGAACGGAGACGGGGAAGAGATCATTAAAAGGGAATGCTATATATTCGATTTTTCACTGGACCGTTCGCTGCGGCAGATATCCGACTACAGCTGTCGACTGAATGTCAGTGAAAGGAGCGTTGAAAGAAAGGTAGAGGAATTCATAAATTTCCTTCCTGTCCTAGCCTATGACGGAAGCTCCATGAGGGCAGTAAACGCAGCGGAGATACTGGATATAACCACCGCCGGGACTTCTGCGGTCCTGCTCGCCAGACGTTGGCAGAGTGCACTCCTTGTAAATGTCGATAACGACACCCTGAAAAGGATCATCGCAAGCGAAGAGGCAATGGCTGCAATAATGAAAATAGAGGGTTTCAGGGCACTTGGCTCCAACGTCATCGAAACAGTCATCAATAAGAGCGAGTCTGTTAAAAAAGCCAGAAAAGAGAGTGAGCACCTTACCTCCATGCAGAAAGATAAGCTGTCGAAAGAGGAAAAGGAATATAAAAAGAAGCGCAAGGAGATCCAGGAGAAGCTTATCAAGTTCGCGACTAGGGTCCCCATCTTTATGTACCTGACGGACTACAGGGAACGTTCCCTAAGGGATATCATAACACAGCTGGAACCGGAACTCTTCAAGCGTGTGACCGGACTGGAGATAGCGGATTTTGAGATACTGCTTGCTCTTGGCGTATTCAATGCGACCCTGATGAATGAGGCTATCTTCAAGTTCAAGCGTTACGAGGATGCCAGCCTGAGGTACGCTGGAATTGACCGTCATAGTAAAGATGAACCGGTAGGACTTTTTGATACTGTTATAAGCCGTGAGGACTACGACAGGATATCAGAACAACTTGTTGAGATACCGGCCTTTCCGATAGGGGGTTAATTATGAACACAAAAGGGAAAAATATAACATTATTTCTCATGGACGGCTCGGCTACCGGTCGTATAAAGTGTACTCTTGCCAACTGGACCGGTGTTGCATACAAAATACCAAGGACTGAGCTTGATAACTGCCGAGAACGCAATGACCTCAAGCAGAGTGGTGTTTATTTCCTTTTCGGTACATCGGACGAAACAGGTAAAAATGTTGTATATATAGGACAAGCCGGATCCAGAAAAAAAGGTGAGGGGATCCTATCTCGCCTGCAGGAACACAAACGCAACCCAGACAAAGATTACTGGACTGAAGCTGTTATATTTACCACTTCAAATGATTCCTTTGGAGCTACCGAGATCAGCTATCTTGAGAACCGCTTCTGCAATATGGCAATAGACGCTAAACGCTATATGGTGAAAAACAGCAACGATCCTGCTCCCGGACATATAACGGAGGAAAAAGAAAGTGAACTAGAGGAATTTATTGACTATGCAAAGATAGTAATGGGTACACTTGGGCATAAGGTCTTTGAGCCACTCGTTAATGACCCAAAAACTGAGACTGTACCCGAACAGCAATCTGACGCGGATCAGATCCTATACTTTAAGAGAAAAATCAGAAAGAGTGGACAGTTTATAGAGGCAAGATGCAAGCAAACGAAAGAAGGTTTTGTTGTCTTAAAAGGAAGCATGATAAATCCCATTGATTCAGACATTATTCCGCCTGGAGTAAAAAAAGCCCGTAAAAATGCTGCTATAGACAATGACGGTATTCTACAGGAAAACGTCCTTTTCCTCAGCCCCTCTTATGCAGCTGCGTTTGTAATCGGAAGCAACATTAATGGACTTACTGCATGGAAAAATCAAGCGGGGAAGACTTTAAAAGAAATTGAGAGTAACTGAAATAATCTTACTAAAGACAAACTGAAACTCTTCCGCACAGAGGGGGGGAGCTTTTATGTTCGATCACAGCGGCAAACAGATTTATCTGATCTGCGGCTCTACGGATATGCGCAATGGAACAGACGGCCTGTCCGCTATTGAAGGACCAAGGGGGGTCAGACCTACACATTTGACAGGACAGTAAAACGTAGTGGGGCGAACGTGAACCTTGTCCGCTCTAGGTTTATTCCTTCTCTTTTTGCGAAACGC
>Ga0302241_1002310_pt1 | contig 11668 bp, 9 predicted proteins | sample AAG_UR_Arg_MG_FD_193532 | JGI IMG/M metagenome (GOLD analysis project Ga0302241, IMG submission 193532) | Enriched activated sludge microbial communities from anaerobic digester in WTTP, New Holstein, Wisconsin, United States - AAG_UR_Arg | ecosystem: Engineered > Bioreactor > Anaerobic >...
TTACTCTTAATCCAAGAAAGGTCTATGGAAGAACCATTTACAGGAATAGCTGATAAGGAAGAAACAGGGCTAGGAGCAGTAGTAGCACAACTACTGGTGGATTTGGAATAGAGGTCATCAAAAGAATTGTAGTTCCATAAGGAGTAACAATATTCGGTATCATAAGATAAACCATCGTCATCAAAAGAGATAGCTGTTCCTGAATACACTTCATCACCTTCAGTTCTAGTTTGAGGAGCAACTCCTATTGCTCTTCTGACAAGACTTCTATCCCCTGATTCAGCTCCTCTAGCCCAAGTGCCTCCGATTCTAGGAGGCTCTGAGATAACAGTTAGATTGAGGGCAGAAGAAGTAGTCTCAGTAAGAGGTCTATCTCCTAAGGTATAGGTATATATTTCTCCTTTTTCTAAAGGAACACTGATAGTAGCAGAAGAACCGTTAGAGATGTATCTATAGCAATGATCAGTGGTACCATTATGAAGAGGATCAGTAGGGATAGCGGTTAAGACTTCTTTGACCTTCTGACTATTCCTGGCGTTACTGCAATAGAGAGGATCTCCCTCATTAGCATCAAGACAGCAGATAGCTTCTTCCCTCGGGAACTCTTCTGAACCGATGGTTCTTTCGACCATCAAAGCTTTAGCATAGGAATCGACATCAGCTTTTCTGACAGAGTCCCTGGCCTCCATCTGAGCTCTATTGAGACCGACATAGATAATAGCAGAGATGATGCCGATGACGAAGATGACTACTAGTAGTTCGATTAATGTAAAAGCTTTTGACTGCATGAGCTATAAAATATTACCTTGGACATTGAATTCATTATTCTGGATTCTGAATCATTACATAGAAATTCTCTGGATCAATCTCCACAGTGGCTCCATTCTGAATCTTATCAGCCAAGAATGCTTGAGCTAGACTATCTTCAACTTTTGCTTGAATAACTCTTTTCATTTCTCTAGCACCAAAGGCAGGATTATAGCTCAATTCCACAATCTTATCTTTCAACTGATCGCTAACAATGAAATTAATCTCCTTTTCTGCGAGTTTCTTCTGAAGTTTGCCCAATTGCAATCCTGCAACCTGCCTTAACTCTGCTTGAGTAAGAGCCCTAAAGACAACAGCACTATCAAATCTATTAATAAACTCTGGTCTAAATAATCCTTTCTGAAAAATATTATCTAGAAGCTCTTCTTTAATATCTTCTCCACTCTTACCTGTCTTAATGGAATCAAGAATAATCTGATATCCTGCGTTAGATGTAGCAATAACTATAGTATTCAAGAAGCTAACCTTTTGGCCGTAATTATCATTCAAATACCCTTCATCAAGCACTTGTAAGAATAAGTTTAGAGCATCTGGATAAGCTTTTTCGATTTCATCTAATAGGACTAAGGAGAACGGAGTCTCTTTAACTTTAGTAGTCAAGATACCTTCCTGAGTCTCTGACCCCATCAACCTAGGAATATCTTCTACTCTCTGAAATTCAGACATATCCAGCCTAATCATCTTATCCTCTGAACCGAAGTAAATGTCAGCTAAAGCCTTAGCAGTCTCTGTTTTTCCCACACCAGTAGGACCCAAGAACAGGAATGAACCCATGGGACCCTTTCTGGTCTGCACCCCTGATCTTGCCCTTCTTAAAGCAGCAGAAATATCCTTGACCGCATCATTCTGTCCAATAACCCTCTTATGAAGTTCATTTTCCATCTCTAATAGTAGATTCTTTTCCTTACTATCAAGAGCTCCCACAGGAATCTCAATCTTCTTAGTTAAGACGTCATCAACCATCTTAGGATCAATAACATAGTCTTCCCTGTTGGCACAATAGGAAAAGACATCTTGCAGGAGACTAACTGCCTTTTCTGGCAAAGGTGTAGAAATATATTTTTCAGTCATGAGTAGTATTTCTTTGATAGACTGATAGGAAATGAATTTTCTATATTCTGCTTCTAACTGCAAGGACTTACTCTCCAGCAATAACAATGAGTCATCCTGGGACATACCTTTAATCTCTATCTTGGACATAGTTTGTAATATTCCAGGTTTAGATTCGAGCTTCTGATGCAATCCTGCATAGGTCGTGATACAGATTAATTGAGTTCTAGGATTATTAAGGTAAGGCATAATAATACCAGAGATATCTATAACTCCAGCCTTCTGAACATCAATGAATTCGTGTAAATTGTTGATAATCAGAATAATGTTACCCGCCCTAAGAGCTTCATTGAAGCATTGACTAATAGTACTTTCAGCCTTTTCAGCAGAGTCAATACTAGAAGCAAGAGAAACTAAATCTAATTCAACAAATTTCTTGTCATTAAGTTCTGGAAACGATTCCTGAGCAAAACTTTTCCTGATAACTGAATGGATGATATTCTTCCTACCACTACCAATCTCTCCAACAATCAAGGCATTCCTCGTTCCCTTCCTAGCTAAAGCTTCTTCAAGCATCTTAACCTCTTCCTTATACCCTACCACCTCCTCATACCCTCTAGCACCAACAATTGTTGTCCATTGAATGGAATAATTATCCAAGGTACCAGTCCATCCCGAAGCCCAATCACCACCAACAGAACCAGTTCTAATGAGGTTATCATATTCCCAGAAGCGGTTTATAAACTCTATTTTCTTAGCTAATGACTCTGTCCACCAACTAACATTCTCGATGTCAGCTCTCTTAATATTTAATTCAACTAACATCTTCTTGAAATTGGGTTCAAGCACAGACAAAGCACTAATAATATCTCCTTCAGATACATGCTTACCATCTCTTTTAATAGCACTATTAATAGCCTCAAGAATAATATCATCACAAGGAATAATATTATTTGATCTCTCACCTTTAATCCTCTCTTTAATAAAATCCATACTAAGCATCAGTCTTGAGAAAATGAATAAAACCTTCTTGGTCTTGGAATTTATAATAGAATACAAAAGATTTGTGGAAGAAAGAGAAGATTCTCCTACAGCTGGTAAAGCATTGAAAAATATCTTAGCTGTTTCAAAGTCTAGGTAGTCAGCCAGATTATCCTTATCACTACGATTAGCAATAAGGTCAGTTAATGGTTTTCGCTCCTTATTCTTAGTCACGAAAGAATGATAAAATGAATCAATGGTTAAGGATATAACCATGACCGAAAAGAAAAGAGCGATAATTGGCAGTATCCAGGAACCTGGTTCCTGAGCAAAAGCATAAAAAATATATCCAGCTAAAGAAATAGCGAAAATAGCAAAGGAAAAAACCTTCACTGCTTTATTAATCTTAAAGATTGGATCAGCTAAAATGGCTTGATATGCTTTTGTATTCTTAAAATTAAACATTTATCCTTGTAAAACTATAGATTATTATGTAAATCAAGATGATTGGCATCAGTATCCATATAACTAAGAATGAAATCCCAATAGCAATGGTAGCTACCTCAAAGGCCAAGAAAAATCCTATCAGAAAAGTTCTCATCATCAACCCCATAACTCTAGAAAAGATATTATTGAAGGCTGTTTCAAATATCTCTTTCATTAGACTTCCCTTCTGAGGCATGTCCATCATTTTCCAGGGAGCAAATAGGGATCTCAAAGTCTGCTTGAAAGAAAAGAAAAAGGCCCAATAACGGACATAGCCTTTGGTAATACGGATAATATCTTTGGTTCTTTCGAAATAATACCAATAAAAATACGCTAAAGCAATCGGCATGGTTTTGAATTATTATATATTAAGGATATTATAACCTTTAAAAAAGAGCTTGTCCATTCTTGACAATAAACAAATGCCAATTATAATAATAGCATCTTAATAATATCATCGATTATTAGGACTGTTATACATAATAATTAATAATAATTAAAACATGCTAGAAGAAATACTTTCAAACAATTTTGAAGAAGAATTATCCACATCTATGGCCTTTGATGATTATGACGACGAAGAGGAGGAAGACGATGTAGATGAGTTCGATGATTCAGAGTTTGATGATGATGACTTGGATGATGATTTCGATGACGATGATTTTGATGACGACGATTTCGGTGACGATGACGCAGGTTTAGATGAAGACGAAGAAGCATAAATAATAAATGATAATCCTGCAATCAAAAGTTGCGGGATTTAGTTAAAATATAAATATAGAAAATGTCAGATAAAAAAGATAATGCAAAAGACGAATTGATGAAAGAATTCGATTCTGTCAAGAATGAATTAGAGACAAAGAAGGATATCATCCACGAGATTGATGAGGTAAAAGAAGATATTTCTACCATCAAAGACGATCTGATTGAAGAAATCAGGGCTGATGATATCAAGGATGAGAAAAGGAACAGGGGCTTGATTATCATCATCTGTATTATTGCAGTAGTGATTATCGGAGCAATCTATTTCAACAAGACAAGCACCGAGGGTGGAGATAACAAGAGCTTTTTGAATTTCTCCTTCTTCGACAAGAGTATGCCTAAGGAGCAGGCAGTAAATAATGCCTTTGAATTCATTAAAAAATACCTCGCACCAGGAATGGAACTAACATTAGGTGACATTGAAAAAGAAAAATTCACCTTCTACAAGTTTAATGTAAAGGCAGGTGAACAGAATGTACCAACATATGTCTCTACTGATGGAAAAATCATGGTTTTCCAGGAGACAGACATAACCAAGGATCCTTATGCTAACACCCAGACACCTGAGGAAAAAGTAGATGGAAAGAACGTATTACCATCTGAGGGAGGCTTCAAGGAAGTAGAAGGCGCTGAGGTATGTAAGGAGAATGGAAAGCCTATAGTATACTTCTTTGGCTCAGAGTCATGCCCTCACTGCAAATGGCAGCAACCAGTTATTGAAGGAGCAATTAAAGGGTTCGGAAATAAGATATCATTCCATAAGAATATTGATTCAACAGATGATATGGACATCTTTACAAAGTTCAACCCTTCAGGAGGTGTTCCTACTATCGTAATCGGTTGTAAATACTACAGAGTCGGCTCTGGAGAGAGTTCTGGAGAAGATGCTGATAAACAGACTATCACCAACTTGATTAATAACGTATTGAAATAAAGAAAAGGGACTCTGAAAAGAGTCCTTTTTTACTATTAATCCAATAAAAAATCCGCTTTAAAAAGCGGATTCTTTAATTACTTAAGTTCTACAGTAGCACCTGCTTCTGCAAACTTCTTCTTAAGCTCTTCAGCTTCTTCCTTCTTAACAGCTTCCTTGATGACCTGAGCAGCTGTTGCTGCACTGTCAACCAAGTCCTTAGCCTCCTTAAGACCCATCTGAGTCAAGTCTCTTACAACCTTGATAACCTCAATCTTCTTGTCACCAATAGCTGTCAAAACAACATTGAATTCAGACTTCTCTTCTGCTGCTTCTGTAGCTCCAGCAGCTGGTGCTGCAGCGGCTACTACCTGAGGAGCAGCTGATACGCCGAACTTCTTCTCAAGAACCTTGACTAATTCAGCCAAGTCCAAGACTGTCATCCCTTCGATCTTCTCTACTAAATCCTTAAATTTTGCAGGAACCTCAATGGTTTCCTCCTTGTTCAATTCTTCTGCCATGTTTTTGAATATTATTATTTCTTATCTTTTATTGCTGAGATAACTGTAACCAATTGTCTCATATTTCCGCCAAGGACGCTAACAAAGTTGGATATAGGGGCGTTGATAGTACCCATAAATCTTCCGATAAGCTGTTCCTTTGGAGGTAATTCTGCCAATTTGATCATGTCTTCCTCTCCGTAAAAACATTTATCAACGAATCCTCCAAGAATCTTTCCTTTCTTATTAGCTTTCGTAAATTGATAAACTGCTTTACTGGAAGAGACTTCATCTTCATAACCAAAGATGACTGCGACTTCACCGGAAAGGTTCTTTGAATCGAATTCAATATCCTTATTCTTGAGGGCAATATTGATAAGGCTCTTTTTTGAGACCTTCATCTCACTATTCTGATCCTTCAATTGATTCCTCAAAACCGATAAGTCTTTGACCTTGATACCCTGGAAATCCATAAAAACAATGGACTTCTGCTTGTCTATCTTAGCCTCCAGCTCTTTGACTACGCTTTCTTTCTTTTCTCTTGTTAAAGGCATGTTTGTTTTATAAAAAAATCTGCTTTTGCTGCAGAGTCGAACAGAATAAATAGATTATTACAAAAAGATGCACAATCTTTTACCCTCGGCAGGACTTATATATGCCTGCTATCTGCAGATAAATGACTAACGGTTACATTATAGCTATTTTATGTTATTTGTCAAACGAATGAAATCCTTGTTAAATACAGAATGGGTATAAAATCATGCCCATCTTGTAAAAGTGTGTAAATTTAATTTCATTGAAATAATATCATTGCTTTATATCATACTAACCCATATTCGTATTATTCATATAGTTTAATCGTATTATCATGATATAGTTTGAATAAAATATTACTAATAATTATTAGCACCACAAGTACTATCTATTCCTCCATTAACCCCATTACAACCCCAATTCCACCAATAATATTGAGCATTAGGGGGGGTAAAGTTAGAAGTCCAGCGAGCAATACCTTTGGAAATACGAAGCTCTTCGATACTACCTTTTAAATCATAAATAGCTGGATTAGATGGTAGTGACCCTACGTATAAGGGGCTATTAAAATCAGTCCAAACCCCTAGAGTATTAGTAGTTAATATTTGAGGTACACCATTTAAAAATAAATACTGATTAGATCCATTTCTAACATATGCAATATGATACCAAGTGTTGGTCTGCCAATTTATAGTACTAGTCACAGCATCTATTGTATAAGTATTATTTAACGAAGCTAATCTCAGGTATTTTGTGCTTCCCTGAACGACAAAAAAGGATTGATGAGTTCCATCTTCATCCTGCCCTAAAATGAGATGAGGTTTAGATGCGTCAGATAAATACACCCATGCATCTATCGTAAAATCTCCTGAACCAAAGTTCCAGTCATCCGAATCAGCTAAAGAGAGATAATCCCCATTTCCATCAAAATAAGCAGCGGCAGAACCAAACTTCTTCGTACCTATGACAGTCTTGGTATCCCCATATCTAGTCACAGTCTTCCCTGTCTGATCAGAGAAGACAGTTCCATTATCTGTTCCATCCATATGCATTAATAGAACAGTATTAGAATCAGTAGTAACTGAAGTAGGAATACCAGTACTGCAGGTATTAGTAGGAGTAGATAAAGTTACTGTATCATTATCAGTACCACAAGTACCATTGATAGTAGTTATAGGAGTAGACTCTATGTATCTTCCTGTTGCAGAATCAAAGGAATAATCATTATCATTGGATAATACAGAAGTAATAGAGAAATCAGTTCCATCTACTGAAGTATAGGTATAATATGAGCCATTAGGATCTCTTAATACTGAAGCACTGCCAAAGATATCAGTGCAATCATCTCCAATATTACATCCGTCTACATCTACTGGAAACAAAGTATCAGGATTATTAGTCTTCCATATCATCACTGCCTTAGCTAATTGGTTGATATCTGCCTTTCTGCGACTATCATTCGCTGCATCTGAAGCTCCTCCCATCGAAACGATGATAAAGCCTGCTAGGATGCCTATGATGGCGATGACGACGAGGAGCTCAATTAATGTAAAAGCTTTATTGTGTATAGAGTATGACATATACCTATATTATACAATCAATAAGGTACACATGTCAAAATCAAATATCACAATCCTGCAATAGCAGATCCAAACAAGGCGCTAGCCTCATAATCCCTACCAGTAATAATTTTTCCATCTACTATAACTGACTCATCAGAATAAATTGCTCCTACTTTTCCTAATTCCTTGATAGCTGTCTTATCCATAGAGGAAGACCAAACAGTTGCCTTTTTACCACTCAACACTCCTGCATGAGCTAGAATGACTGGAGAAATACAAATAGCTGCTACTACCTTACCATTATTAATAAAGCTATTAATAAGACCATATGAAACCTCATAATCAAGACACTCCAAAGCCCCTGATCCGCCAGCAAAAACAAGTCCATCATACTTATTGACATCAATATCTTCCATAACATGATTGACAGTTACCTCGCCTCCAAACCTACCAATAGCAAGCCCTTTCTCGTCACTATAAGTATCGACAATAACATCATTGTTTTCTAGTACTTCCTTAGTAATAAAATATTCCTCATCTCTAAACTCTTTATGCGCTATAATAAATGCTATTTTCTTCATATAATTGAAGACCTCTTCCTTTCTAGAAGAGGTCTGTTATCCCTTAATTACAATTAATTCAATACCTTGTTGATTAGTAAGAGAAGTGACTGCTTTTCTTTAGCTGATCCTGTTGACTCTCCAGAACCAATCTTGAAGTACTTACATCCGATAACTAGAGTAGGAATACCTCCCTGAGGACTGAACTTAGAAAGAATTGCTGAGTCCTTATCGCTATCAATGTTCTCATGGTAGGAAATCTTATCTCCGAAAAGTTTAGCTACTTCTTGGACGATTGGTAATTCCCATTCGCAATGAGGACATGTCTTTGAGCCGAAGAAGTAAACAATAGGCTTCCCATTCTCCTTACATACTTCTGCTCCCTTGACCTCCTGGAACCCATTATCAATATTAACAAATTCTTTTCCATCAATAGTGTTAGGATTTTTATCAAGGTCATACTCTTTAGCACTCAAAAGTGTCTTCCCGTCAATAGAAACATATGAAGGATATTGCTGCCCAGCGACATCCATCAGGAATCTATAGAATGTAATCTTTTCTGGAAAAACCTGAACTACCTTAGCTTTCTGTTCCTGAGGAACAATATACTTATTAACGTAATCTACTGCCTTATCTGCAGCTTTCTTAGGCTCCATAGTTACAACTGCTACTGGAGTTGAAATTAGGCTATTAACTAAAGCCATTGCATCAACTGGCTTCTGCTCGATATCTTTCTTAACAGTTCCGGTTTTAACCTCGACAGACTCAATAATGGTCTCAGCAGAAACATCTTTTTTCTCTTCTCCTTCTTTACCCTCTTCACTCACTACTTCTGATTTAACCTCACTAACCTCCTCTTTATTCTCTCCTTGAGGTTGTTCATCGGACACCTTTGCCTGATCAACTTTCTTATCATCGATAACGACTGGTTTGTTGAAATAGTATATTCCTAAGATTACTGAAACTACTATTAAACCAATTATAATCTTCTTTGACTTACTTGATTCTCCGTTTTCTTGTTCGTTCATTTTCTTTGATTAGACTACAGATAGCCAGGAAATAGTTCCTATATGATAAAACTATCTCTATATCTTTTATTTTAGGTTTATAATCATCCAAGAACTACTAATAGTATATGATTTTTAGTGAAAAATGTAAATATCTAAATCGCAGGCGTCATAAGTATGGTGCCATGAGTATAGTACATGAGTATAAATTATTGCTTCTTCTTACCCCTAAGCGGATGAGATAGGTTCACTGAATACATACTTTCTTACTAAACCCAATCAAAATATATAGCAGTGCATGCCATTATCCAAAGCAGTTAATCTCTTATTAACTACCATCACTTCTTCGAATAATATTTTTAAAAGAATGAAGGTAGTAATTATCTTTACCTTACCTTCCTAGCTTTTCTAGAAAAATTTTATTCATAAGAAAATCACACAATAGCAATCTATTGAATACACTCCTCACTCCCTAAGGTAATAGTAGGTTCCGATGATGCATACTTGCGGACAAGTATCCAGTCATAATACTGGGAACAGCCAGCAGAAGAATCTGTTCCCCCTGTCTGGATAGCAATATATGAACTATTAGTAAATATGCCCGATGTCAATGTCTGTACATAAGAATCGTCAACTGTTTTTATGAGACTAGTTGATCCATTCCTCTTCAACTCATATGTATGCCAGGTATTAGCCGACCAACCAGTTATATCACCTAAAATATTCCATCCCGATCCACTATTAGAAGCAAAATACTTCCCATAAGTAGTATCATAAGCAAAAAATAGAGCAGAATATATCCCTCCCCCACCAATAAGATATACATATTCTTTGTAATTAGGACTAGAATTCCTTACAAAATGAGTAGTCTTTGCTCTTGCTCGCACTATGTAACCCACTGGAATGTGCCCAACCCCCTTATTGCTCCTGATATGAGCTGAGGCGCCAGCAGAAGCAGTCGATAATGTAAGTATGGAATCATTCACATCAATAGTATAGGTTCCGGCAGTAGCCTGAGCCCATTTAGATGTATTAAGAGAAGAGCCATCAAACCCATCGAAGAAATCAAAAGTACTGTTTCCATCAGAAGCAACTACAACAGAAGAATTACCATAATACATATAAATTGTATTATTACCTGATATTACATTGCATTTCACCCAGACGATAGCAGATATTGAATCCGTCTTCTGTTCTATCCAATAAGGTAAGACTGTTCCGTCTGCAGTAGCAAATCGCAAGTCATCAAAATTAGGTTGCATATCAGAATCATAGGGTACAATCATCTTAACTTGATAATCTGTCAGTGCACTAGATGCAGTAATCGTAATCGGCTTTCTTTTAGGGAATCCTAATAACCCCTTACTAGCACTACAAGACACAGACGCCGACGTTCCGCTACATGTCCAAGCCCAAGGACCAGTACCAGAAATAGAACTCGGAATGCCATAAGTACATAAATCATTACTTGGAGCTGAATAGAAAATGCCTTTATGAGAAAGTCCACATAATCCATTGCTAGAATAATAAACGTTCCCACTTTTCGATAAAGTAAATACCTCTTCAGAAGACAAGGCTCTATTATATGTCTTGATATCATCTATCTGACCATTGAAGAATCTATCATTCCAATCTTTCCTTCTTGCTATATACAAATAATTCGTATTAGCTCTTTTTGCGCCCTCAAATGAACCTCTTTGCACCCCATCGATGAACAGCTTACCACTGCCTGTTATCGCATCAAATGTTCCCACAAAATAATTCCATCTTCCAATCGATACCTGTCCCGTATGAGCCGATATCCAACCACCACCTACTTTCTCACAATAGTAAGCATAATTGGAATCTGACCCTTCAAGTGAAGGAGAAGACATAGTGATATCACCTTCAAATATATGTTTTCCGACATTATTCCCCAGTGATTTGAACCAAAAACTGATTGAATATGACTGACTAGAACTAGAGACATAGGGTAATAAAATATAATCATTACTTCCATCAAACTGCAGGCATCCACCCGAGATGCAATCAGATGAAGACTTCCAGGTGGGTCCGTTAGTTAGGGTTCCATGATTAGTTCCTACTGAATCATAAGCAGTAGTACCTGTTCCTTCATCAAACTTCCAATGAGAGACAAGTCCAGTAATAGCTTGGGTAGTCTGACACCCTGTTAAGGCTTCCGTGTATTCAGTATTGTCAGTAGCATACAAGGCATAACAGTACTCTGTATTATCAGTAAGCCCTGTATCTATGAAGGCATTACCATTGTCTTCATAGATGATTGTTCCATCTGTTCTAGAAGTAGGAATAGAACCTTGTTTCCTTACTATCAGGGTATTAGTAGAGCCTAAGCCAGGTGTCCAGTTAAGAATGATAGAAGAATAGGCTACTGTAGGGAAAGAGAGATTAGTAGGGGTTGCCATATTAGACAAGGTACCACAACTAGATAAGTATTCAGTTGAAAGAGAAGCAGTAGTAGGGTTGT
>Ga0302241_1002312_pt1 | contig 11659 bp, 15 predicted proteins | sample AAG_UR_Arg_MG_FD_193532 | JGI IMG/M metagenome (GOLD analysis project Ga0302241, IMG submission 193532) | Enriched activated sludge microbial communities from anaerobic digester in WTTP, New Holstein, Wisconsin, United States - AAG_UR_Arg | ecosystem: Engineered > Bioreactor > Anaerobic >...
ACATACACCGACGCCGTCGTCTCATCGAACTCGCCCTCGTAATCGCCGGTGAGCGTCGTTTCCTTGACCAGCCATGGGTTGAGTGGATCCTTCAGCTTCGCGTTGAGCACGGCGCCGGTGATCATCACCAGCGTAGCCTCGTCGCTGGTCATAACCAGGTTGCCGCCGAAACTGAACGCCCTATTGGCCGAATTCTCTACCCTAAACGTGATTGTGGTAGACATGAGATCGCGCGTAGTCCACTTGCGAGGCAGGCCCGACAGCTGGAACGCTAGGCCGTCGACAGTCCATGTCTCAGTCGACACGCCATCGTTCCGGCGGATTATCCACCTTAGCTCTGGTCCTTGGAGATACTCCACAAAAGCGAGGTCGCCATATTCATCTTCTTCGTACACGCCGCAGGGGTACCAGTCATGGTCCATGACGACGTACGGATGCAATCCGCCCACGTGCACAGCGACCGCTTCAAGGTAGGGCGCCACTTCCGTTGCGATGGTTTCGGTCGGTCCCGCTAGTTCCTGTTCGTATGTACCCTGTATCGTAAGTCCTGCGTCTCTGAGATCCTGGACCATCTCTTTGGCCGGCCTAACAAGTGGATCGATGACATCCGGCACGGTGTCGATAATGGGCGCAAGAACCTCGTTTGCCTGCAGCCCGCCTCCGTACTCAGGGCTAAGGAAAGCCCCACCTGGCGTCAGATCTAGCCAGCCCAGACGAGCAAGAACATCTCTCGCAGCATCTAGAGTTGTCCGGAAGTCCCACGCCAGCACGCCATAGCCCTTGCCGTAGTGTGTGCCCCATGCCTCTGCTCCAAGCGAGGTCACGCCATCAATGTTGCCGTCTGCGCTGTTGGAAGCGTCCAACACCAAGGTCGACAGCCTCATGCGATCCAACGGGCGGCTTCCGGCCCCGCTGGTCGCAATGATCACAACACTGATGCCCTTGGGGATACTGGAGATAGTATACTGCCCTTGCTGGTCAGTAGTCGCAGTGGTTCCGACTTGCTTGCCATCGGCGAAGTTGAGCGCTACGACGCTAGCCCCGCTCACCGGGGTATGGTCGATAGCAGCCATCGCCAGCTGGCTGTTCCGAGGTGCACCGGGAGGAGACGCCACTCGGCCCGTGACCGACACTGTCTGCGGCGTTGGCGGCTTTGGCGTGATAAAACATCCCGCTAACATCAACATCGAAAAGACCAGTATGGCGCCGGCGCACACAGTGTAGGCTCGCCTTCTGACAGGACGCGCTAGACTCATGGTCGCTTGCCCTCCTAACATGTGTTCATGTTGCTCATCCGCAGTGAACGTTGCGGGGGCTATCTGCAGCCCTCCCTTACGCCATGGTCATTTGCCCCCTTACTGATTCCATATTCTACAGACAAGCCCATATACCTTCTAGGCAGACAGGCTCTCCCACGGGGGGGCTCGGACGGGAATGGCAGAGCTAACTCGAAGTATGTCGGCATGCGCGCCAAGGTAGTCGCGCTGAGCCTGGATCAGGTTGGCCGGAGACTGCTCCCTTGGATAGAAATCGTAGTAAGCCAAGGCGGAACTGAGAGTCCAGGCAGGTATGCCCTCCATGACAGCTGCGGGAACAACATGACGCCGCACCTGGTCTCCACTGACCACGACGGTTCCGGAACATGGCGTCCGGCATCAAGAAAAACCGAGTGTCTGTACTGATCAGCCTGCCGAAAAGCCCATAGACCATCGATTCCTCCAACTCCGTTCACGTGCAGAGACTGCCTGGACTACCTCGTGAATCGTCGCAGCACCGTGCAGTTGACCCTGATGGTATGATTGAGAAAGACACGGCGAGCCCGGTGGTTCCTCGTATCCGCGTGTCTGCCGGAGCGGCATATGGGCGCATGGAGAGATATCACATGGACAGACTGCAGCAAGCCTGGGATGTTCGCGTCGCGAGCTTCCCTCGGGAGATCGTATTCGCAAGGCCTTCTTCAACTGTGCCAATTTCTGTGACAGGCCGACAGTGCGCGCTGGACTGCGCTCACTGCGGTCGGCATTACCTGGCCGGGATGAGGCCTGTATCGCATACTCTGGAAGCTGTTCGCGAGCGCAGGCCCAAAAGCGTGCTGCTGAGCGGCGGGTGCGATGTGACAGGCAGAGTGCCGCTCGGCGACTGGCCGAGGTTAGTGGCGGAGTCGGCGCCGGGGGTGCGCATCAACTGCCATGCGGGGCTTGTGTCGGATGTAGAAGCAGAGGAGATAGCACGGTGGGCTGATGTTGTGTCCTTCGACGTTACGACGGACCAGCGCGTGATAGGCCAGGTCTACGGGCTCCGCAGGTCGCCTGAGGATTACATTGCGTCATATGTATCGCTGGCAAAGCGCGTGCCTACTGTGCCCCACGTCTGCATCGGCCTCGCGGGACCGTCAGAATCATCGTCGGCGCCGCCGGAGATCGGCACGCTCGAAGCCATTCTGAGCACCATACTCTCGGGCGCTGCTCCAGTACCTCCGGCAATCGTGTTCATCGTGTTCACGCCCACTCCGCGGACGCGGATGGCGGACGTAGCGGCCCCGGGCCCTGGGCTGGTGCGTGATATCATCGCCGAAGCTAGGCTCATGTTCCCCGACACCTTCATCAACCTGGGTTGCATGAGGCCCGGCGGCGCATACCGCGGACTAGTCGACGTAATGGCGATCGGCGCAGGCGCGAACCTAATTGTACAGCCTGCGCCGCAGGCCGTAGGACACGCCCGCGCACAGGGGCTGGGCATAGTGGAAACTGACGAATGCTGCGCGTTTACGCGTTCTTCACAGCCTTTGTCGCTATGAACGTGCTGATGTACGGGTCAAGCAAATCGCCGCCGGCATTGTCTTCATAGAATCCTACTACGGCGAACCCTGCCGCAATCTGCCCTCCTATCTGGTCTTGCAGCGTGTGCCCAAACTCCATGGTGTTGCGCTCAGCTATTCTCCGTTCACGATCAGCCTCGGGAAGGTCGTGCAGATCGGAGTAAGGTATGCTGTACCTGACCACCAGATTGCCCCTATCCCACTCGTTCATATCGAAGATGTACACAATCGGATTCACAAAGCCAGCCAGCAGTGTTCCTCCCGGTTTGAGCACTCTGTGGCTTTCATCCCATACCGGGAGCACGGAGTCCACGAAGCAGTTGGACACCGGGTGGAAGATCAGGTCGAAACTATCATCCTCAAAACGCGACAGGTCGCGCATATCGCCCTGCTCAAGCCGGATTGAGAGATCCTCCCTTTCGGCCACCATTCGGTCCTGTTCAAGCTGTGCAGGAGAGTTGTCCAGTACTGTGACATCGGCGCCCACTGAGGCAAGAATCGGTCCCTGCTGTCCTCCGCCAGATGCAAGGCACAGCACCTTCGCGCCGCGAAGTTCGGGATACCACCCAGCCGGCACCGCTTTGGTGGGAGTGAGAAGCAGGCTCCACTTCCCTCTTCTGGCGTCGGCAATGACCCCAGGGCTCACCGGCCTTGTCCACATGTTCCCTTTATGCACCTCTTCGTTCCACGCCTCGCGGTTGAGCTCGAGTAAATCCATTTCACATGCACTCCTCGGATGATTAGTTTCGCGGCGGGGTTCAATCGTATCCCCGCGGCTGCGAGAAAGACGTCCAGCTCGTGCGGTGCACTGAACTGTCACGCTAGCTCGGCATATGCAAGCATCGAACGAACTCCGACTTGCATCACCGAAACTACCGTCGGCACGCAACTCCTAATCCTGCACCCGCGCCCAGGCACGAGGGCTTCTGCGCCTGCTTAGCGACCGTACGGTTCTCAGCTATGCATTACCCATATCCATGAGTTTCCAATAACCCCCTGGTTTTGCCTGCTCCCTTTCAGAACCGGTGACTTTCTAACCAAGCTGGCGTACAAACCGGTCAGTATTGTTACAGGTCGGATAACTCCCTGGTAAACGCGGGTTTGCTGAAAGACGGGCTCAACACGGTTCTCATGAACAACCGGCATTTCCGAGCGTAGGCAAGTCCCCGGCGCCAGTCTAGTGATGACAGGTCGGCCATCCACGCAGACGCCCCGGGTTAACCCGTATTCCTCCGTCACTGCACGGTCATCTGCGCTCGCCATCCTCACTTCCACGTCGAGTCTCCCAAGATGATTCCTGATGCCGTCGATCATCCAGCCCGACCACGGGCATTGGCTGCTGTACTGCACTTCCACGACACGCCCGGTAGAGGCGCCGACCACGTCTGCTCTCGTCCTCGGACACATCAGGGACGGCCTGCAAGCCCCGCCAAGGTCAAGATGGAGACGTAGCCGAACCATCTGTCCCGTTCGTACCCGAGGACTGTGACGCCGCCGGCCCCGCTCGCTTTCCCGTCGTTCCTCGCACGGGTGATGACGTGTTCCATCAATCAAAGCCATGCCCATACCGGTCTTCCAGTAACGCGGCAAGACCCAGAGGCCTTTCTCTGCCGTCTCATTCGCGATTGCCCCGTCCGCCCCCTTTCGCGCGCCGCTGCCTGCGGCGTCTCGAAAGGCGGTTTTCTGCGCAAACGCACTCAAAGCCTGATTCGCTTGTTGCCTCACTAGAAAGCGCCCCTGAAATCTGATTCGTTGCCGGTTCGGTACGGTTTGAGTACAATTGAACCACACGAGTTCCAGGGAGAGTGAGGGCATCTTCTATGCACGGAGTTGAGGTTCGCGAGATCGCCCCGTCCTCCACAGACGACATCAACAAGATGTGCGTCATGCACGGAACCAGCCATGAAGCGTCGATCGCGGTCCTCAGGGAAAGCGCCGACGCGCACCGGCAGGGCGCAGCCATGGGGGCAAGGGTGTTTGGAGCTTTCCAGGAAGGAGGCGAGCCCGTCGGCCGAATAGAGATCATGCCTATCGAAGCAGCGCCGGTCCCACTGGAGGGCGAGGGGCTATGGGTCATCAGGTGCATATGGGTGCTTGACAAGGCAAAGGGCCTGGGGATTGCAGGTTCGCTCATGCGACTCGCCCTTGATGCCGCGCAAGCATCCAGAGGCGTAGCGGTTCTTACCTATCCGGGATGGATGCCTCCCGCCTTCTTTGAGCGGTTCGGTTTCGAACAGGTTGAGCAGAAGGCCGGCCAGGCGGCAGTGCTTCTCCGCAAGGCCAATCCATCCGACAGCTGTGAAGTATCCTTGGTCTCTCCCGCCGCTCGTTTCGGCCGGCCTCTCGGCGCCCAACTCCCGCGCGACACCGTGCTGGTGGAGGCCGTATTCGGCCTGAGATGCCCCTGGGTGATACAGCAGTATCGCAGGTACCTGTCCATCGCGGGCTCGATCTCGGACAGGGTCATCGCTCGCGAATACCTTATCCGCGATCACTCCGACGCTCTTCTTCTGGGTGAGGAGAACCTGTACATGGATGGAGTCGCCCCATTTGCCGGGCCCATCCGCCGTGAGCAACTCGAACAGGCTATCAGATCCCGCCTGGCCGACCCTGAAACTCGCTCCAGGTGAACGGGCTAGGTTAGCTGAGGCGTTACTACTCAGCCTAGAAGATCTTTCCGAACAGGACGATCCCCGGAGGATCGCTCCGGGGACCAGCACGCTTGTTCCTCCCCTATCCCTGCGCCTTGTCCACAGGCACCTGGATTTCCGTGACATACTGCGTAGGGTCATTGGTGTCGCCGGGGCTGCGTAGGTAGTTCTCGCGGACCGGCCCAGCGACTCGGTAGCCATTGGGCTCTATCCATGCCATTACTGCGTTGTACGCTTCGCCAATCCCTTCGTAGGGGCCCTGGTATACGGCACACGCCATCAGGCCGCCCGGTAGCTCTCTGGACTGAACCGGCCCTCCATCCGGCAGCGTCCCTTCAATGGGAATCGCAACCTCCACATCCACGTCTTCTTCCCTGAACTCCGGGTCATGATAGATAGCCACAGTGGGGCCAGCGAGCTTCACCTTGCCCCAAATAGGGCCGAAAAGCTGCCCAAAGAGCGTATTCAGTTGTCCGTAATTGGGCAGGGTTTTCCTTATCGCCGCCACGTTCTGTGCGGGCAGCTTCTTCAGAACCACCTCATACATGGGGAACCCGCCTTCCTTTTCAATCTGCCTCAACCTGGCCTCGACACGCGCAAGCTGCGCACGGGCTTCACCGATTCGCCCCTCGACCTCGACCTGCTTTAGCCGAAGCATGCCTCGTAATTCGCCGCTGGACACTTCCTTGCTGAGAAGCACTCCGATCTGTTCCAGCGACAGGCCTAAATCTTTCAGCGCAAGAATCCTGTTCAGGCGAGGCAATTGCTCGGCTGTGTAGTAGCGGTAGCCTGTGAAATCGTCCACGCGCGCAGGTTTGAGCAATCCCAGCTCATCGTAGTACCGCAGAGCCTTGACAGAAACCAGGCTAAGTCTGGAGAAATCGCCGACCTTGAGCATCTTGAGCGTCCCCCCTAGGCGCCTCATGGGATCAACGTGATCGCGATCGCATTTCGAACATATACCCTCCCGCTGTGGGAGAGTCAAGCACGACTTCACAGAACGCATGATTGACCCTAAAGCGCTAAAGCGCTACAATTGCATCAGGGAGGGTTCGCCATGGCTCGAAAAATCAGTGTCTACGTAGACGATGATCTGCACAGGGCCCTTAAGGCCGCTGCGAGTCTTCAAGGCTTGTCCCTATCGGAGTTCATGTTGCGCGCAGCACGCCTGACGCTGAAAAGCCCAGGTCGTAAGGACGTTGCAGCAAGGATGGATTCCATACGCAGCCAGATTGGCGTTAAGTTCTCGACTGACGAAATCAGGGCTATGCGAGAAGAAGGGCGCTGTTCCTGATGGGATCGGTGGTAGTTGATGCATCGGCGGCGCTATCATGGGTGCTTCCCGGCGAGGATGACCAGCGTGTCGTCGAACTGCGCGACAGAGCAGTGCATCAGCCCGGCATGACGCTTCTGGTGCCCCCCATCTTCTGGTACGAAGTCGCAAATGCCCTTTGGGTAGCGGTGCATCGCCAGAGAATACCGTCAGATGTCGCAGAGGAAGCACTTGGCGTGCTGCTCGATTTTCTCTTTGAAGAATGGGACCTCGACGCTACTGACTGTCTACGCACTGCCCTGCGGCAGGATGTCTGCGCGTACGATGCCGCATACCTCCAGGTCGCCGTCGACACCGGTAGTGCCCTGTGGACGACCGATCGGCGTCTTGCCATGGCAGGTGAGCAGCTAGGCATCGAAACCGAACCTCATAAGCCAGCCTGATCGTCGTTGGGGTGGAACTCATGGAGCAGGGCTGAGCCGAGACCCTCCACGGGCGCCTCAACGGCAGTAGACAGAGGTTCAGGCTGGTTTCGCCCCTTCGCTTAGCACTCTCCATGGATGTGGGTACGGAGTAGCCTGGTTGAATGATCCTGTGGCCAGTACGCTTGACGCAACGTCAGGCCACGCGTTTTCGTGCGAGGATAGCTATGAGATCCCCTTGCGGACTATCTGCGTCTTCGCCCAAAGACGGGTAGAACGCTACTTCGCCGAATCCGCATTCAGCCAGGAGCAATTGGTACTCGTTGCTCGTGTAGGCCTGCATACTTGACGAGTTGAACGTCACTTTGCCTGTCGCAGCATCAATGACGTAGTAACGTTCAATCGCCACGCTGTGATCCGCGTCCCATAGACTCTCTTGAAGGCATAGGTGAGGCTCACTCGAGAACAGCCCCTTTTCAGTTGAACACCACGAAGAGAGCCGACTCCCTATCTTGACGACCGTATCAAATGCGTGCGGCTCAAGCAGCAGAAAACCGTTGGGTATCAAGGCGCGACAGGCTTTCGTGAGAACGCCCTTGGCCTCCTCTGGACGAAAGACGTTGAACTCCCCAAAGATCGACATCACAAGCCCATACTCGACGCCGTAGTTCGCTGTCCGGATATCTTGCTCGAGATACGTACACTCAAGACCCGTTTCCTCAGCCTGCTCACGAGCATAAGCGATAGATGCCGGAGAGAAATCAATGCCTACACAGTGGTGGCCAAGCCTTGCCAGTCGACTTGTGTATAGCCCGGGGCCGCAGCCGAGGTCGAGAATACGTGCTGGGCTGCCCTTTAGAACCTGATCATGTATCCATCCAACATGTCTATCGATGATCTCGAAACGGCGGCTGGCGGCATCGTGCGCTTGGGACAGATGCTCGCCGAGCATTCGTTGGCTGAAGTCTGGATCATTTCACGGAATCCTCTCGCCCTCAGCCCACGGCCTGGGAACGCTTTGCCTCCGAACGATATCGATCAGGTTCAATGTGATCTACCCCTTTCGTGACGATTGACCCAAAAATGCCAGAGGGCTGTGATCGCATCGTCGGCCGCCTTTCACTGCTGCCATGTGGTACAATGGAAGTAGTCCGGTTTCAGCAAGAAGAGGCCATCCCTGAGGCGTCCTCATAGACCCCTGTTCAAGGAGGCCAAGTATATGAGAAGAAAAGGGAATTGGTATCTCCGTCTGGGCTTGCTATTAGCAGTTGTTCCGCTCGGGCTCCGCCGATTCATCCCGATACCCGATATCGTGCAGGGGTTCTGCACCGGTCTGGGCATAGTCTTGTTGATACTGGGTGCGTACTGCGCTAGTCATCGTGTGGAGCGTCTACGGGTCCGGAAACAAAGGCTCATCCGCTCCGTTCTGAGGCTCCCCTGAGAACGAAGCCCAGACGCAGGCTATCCAAAAGCTTACAGGCTCTGGCACCCTTCGCAGTAGTATATGCTGCCGCCCAAGTACGCCGCCTTCTTGATGATCGTCCCACAGGACGGACACGGCATGTCCACCGTGTTCTTGCTTAGCACTGTCTTGTAGCCTCCGGGGCAGCCGTACAGATCGCGTTCGGTGTCTCTGCCCCCTCGTTCCGCCATCTCATGGAGCACGGATTTCACCGACCGGAACAGGCCGCGCAGTTCCTGATCGGACAGTGTTGCCATTTTTCGCTTCGGGTGAATTCTGGCAACCCACAGAATGTCCTGCAGAACTCCGTTGCCGAGCCCCGGTATTCGCTGCTCGGTTGCGAGGAACGCCTTCGCGGATAAGGACTCGAGCTTCTCGCCTTCCAGCAGTGTCTCAAAGTGAGAGTAGTCGAACTTGTCAGTCAGCGGCGAAGGCTTCTGCTTAGCAATCAAGTAGTACGGATTGTCGAACTGGCCAGCGGGAAACGCCCACAGTCCTCCGTACATCTGCACAGAACCGACGAGTGAAGACGAATCATCAAACTCGATGAGGAGCTGGTGCTTGGACGGCGGCCTCTCTCCGGCGGGGACGTAGCGCAGGCTGACGCCGTCGCCGACGACGATCCGCGCGGGGCCGGCCCACATCTCCACCATGCCGCCCCAGTGCGATGCGCTCTCAATGGTATGACCGCTGAGCAGGCCGTTGTAATCGCCTGGATCACCGTAGAACCATGCGAACTTATGCGGCGACTGGTTGGCGGTAACGCTGCCAATCCGCTTTCCTCCGAGGGCACTACCCACTTGTTCTGCGATAGCAATCGCTTCAGGCAACTCAAGCATTACTAGCCCTTCCTTTCCGCTATCGGTTGGCCTGGATCGGATGACGCAGTACCGTCCTGAGCTTCTCCGGAGCCGAGCGCCTCGGATCGCCAAGGTATATCTCGTGGTGCTTGCCGCAAAGAACGTAGCCGTTCTCCCTCGCGAATGCTTCCATCCTGGCCAGAGTGGCTGGTTCCTCACTGTATGGGCCGATATGCATTGTCTGCATGCACAACGCTTCGTGGAAGACCCCGAAGCGCAGCCTATCCAGAACAGGGCTTGGCCGTTTCTTTAGGAGCTTTCCCAGAGCCTCTTCGTACATCGAGTCCGTGATGTGGTCGGGCTGCATGATCATCGCGGTCCAGCCCCAGTTGCCGGGTTGCGATATGTCGAACTGGCCGTTCTCAGCCCACCACAGCGCCTCCAGAGGCATGACCGTGTAATCGATGGGGTTCTCGCTTCGTTGCTTGGAGGCGAACTTGAGCGTGAAGGAGATACCGTAGAGCGCCTCGATAGCCTGCTGAAACGCTGGTGAACTCCCGGGCGCGCACTCAGGCTCGATAGCGCCGTCCACCATGGTGAACTTGAGCGCGGGCACGTCCACGACCTCCACTTTCTTGGCAGACGGTTGGTACAGGTGTCTGAGCTGCTTGCGCAGATCGAGTCTCTCCATGTACTCCAAGACCCCTTTCCGCAACACGGCAAGCGCTGGACCCTCCGCGCCTCGCGCTCCCAGTTCTTTGGGCAGAACCTTCTGCATCCGGGGTACCGTCTCCTGCAAGCGAAGATCGAAATCCTGCTCTCGCGCAGACGGCCGGCAGACTCGAAAGTGCCGTCTGTGGCCAGAGGCACTGCACGGGAGACGTTGAAAACTCCGCAGAGAAACGTTATCATACTTGTACAATTGTCCGCTTCATGAGGTGATCGGTGTGGATCTGGTTATCGACACGTCTGCCATCATCGCAGTCGTTGCCAACGAACCCGAGAAATCGGCACTAATCAAGCATACGATAGGTATGACGTTGTGCGCACCGGCCTCCGTTCCATGGGAAATCGGCAACGCGTTCTCTGCCATGATAAGGCGAAAGCGAATCACCCTCGGGCAGGCACAGAGTGCGATAGTGGCCTTCCGCCAGATTCCGATCAGGTTCATCGAGGTGGACATAAGGCAGGCCCTAACTTACTCCGAGAGGCTCGGTGTCTATGCCTACGACGCCTATTTCATCGAGGTCGCGAAACAGCAGCAATGCCCACTACTCTCGCTGGATCGTGGGCTCCTTCATGCCGCCCGAGAAGCTGGCGTCGAGGTGATGGAGGTCATCATATGAAGGTGTACACGTATTCAGAGGCGCGACAGCGTCTAGCGGCAGTACTAGAGCAGGCATGTCGAGATGGCGAAGTGCGAATCCAGCGACGAGACGGGCAGAGTTTCGTCCTGAAACCGGAAAAGCCATCAACTTCCCCGCTGGACGTGTGCGGTGTGGACTTGGGGATCACCACTGACGAAATCGTGGACTTCGTGCGGGAGAGCCGCGAGGAACCACGATCCTGAGGCGCTGAGACGCCGGACTGTTCGGGGCATTTACCATGAGTCAGCGTGCAAGGAGATGCCATAAGGCGCCTCGATGGCCTGCTGAAACGCGGATGAACTCCCGGGCGCGCACTCAGGCTCAACGGCTCCGTCCACCAAGGCGAAGATCGAAATCCTGCTCTGGCGCAGACCGCGGACAGCCTGCGGAGTGTCGTCAGTATCCGCTCGGGGGGCTGAATGTAGGTTACATGCGGAACGTGAGATATAATGTACACGCGAGGGGGTGAGCCGAATGCAGAAGGACCTGTTGGATCTGACCACCACGTTCAACGTTGCCGCCCGCTTTCCGGACTACCAGCAGACATTCTACCCCAGGTGCATCCGGGAATACACCGCCGAACGCATGGCGGAGATCGAGGAGACAGGAATCCGCATACTGTAGCCGGCCGCAGCTGAGCATGGACATCGAAAAGGACGCACATTCTCTCTCGCATTCTCTCTTCGGAGGCGATCCACACATGATCACGCGTAGAAACGCTCGTCTTGTCCTCCTCGTACTCTGCCTTGCACTGACGGTCATGCCCTCAATACGAACAGTCTCTTCGACACAAGCGCCCGGCCCAATGGAAGCTTCGTCGACTGCCGACACTGCCGAAGCGGCTCCCGCAGGGTCGATCATATGCT
>Ga0302241_1002318_pt1 | contig 11646 bp, 12 predicted proteins | sample AAG_UR_Arg_MG_FD_193532 | JGI IMG/M metagenome (GOLD analysis project Ga0302241, IMG submission 193532) | Enriched activated sludge microbial communities from anaerobic digester in WTTP, New Holstein, Wisconsin, United States - AAG_UR_Arg | ecosystem: Engineered > Bioreactor > Anaerobic >...
AAAATCCGATGTCTGCAATCCCTTGAACAACCCCATCATAAATCTTGGGTGCGGTCAGCAGTGTTCCTGCCATAAAATAGGAGAATTTAACCTTGCCCTGCAACTTCGGCTCAAGCTCCTTTATAAATTGCGCACAGATCTTGGACTGCATTGAAGGCACTGGGAAGTAATTGGCCCATTTTAGTTCGATTGGTGCTGAAACTGCCTCATAGGAAAAGAAAAGAACCAAAGAAAAAAGAACCAAAGCCAAAAAAACAGTTGTTTTTTTCATTTTTAGACTCCTTCATTGTAATTTATCAAATACCATTTCCACTTGTGGCATCAATGCTGCCTGTTTTTGAATCACACCTCCTTATCGAAATTTGTCTCTCATTCTACCAGACTCTCTAATCCTTTTAAACGGTTTTGTCACCGTCATTTTAAACTTTAGACTTATATCTCTAATTTGGCAAGAAAAGATTTCAACAGAAAGATCAATGCGGCCCATTCAGACTATGGTCTTTCAGGAACACGTATGGATGTACCCGAGGTGGAACTTCGCCCCGCTTTTTCGCCACCGGTTTTTGCCTTCATGGTGATTTTCATTCTAGCAGGATATTCATGGCTGTGTTTATACCTGTTTATGCGGTGTTATTCCGTACAAATTTACTTTGCTGAACACATTGTGTCCTATATTACCAGGAATAATTCCAATGCGGTCATCCTCGCTGTCTTATGTCCAGGTATTACTATCGGCAACATATTGAATTATTTTGTATCTGATCATATGATAGGTGCCCTCAGCATATTTTCTTGTTTAAGACTTTTAGCTGTTGGTTTCCAAAAGGTTGAGAAATAGTTTTTTTGCATGTAACATTGTGTAGTGGGACACGAAGGTCTATCAACAAGGAGGAAAACATGCGGGATGTTTCCGTAACAGAACGCCCTGAAGTATTATACTTTGAGGATCACATACCGGGTTCCGTGTACACGTTCGGATCGATTCTCGTGGATGAAAAGGCAATAGTCGATTTCGCATCACAATACGATCCCCAGATATTCCATACCGATCCAGATGCAGCAAAGAAAAGTTCGTTTGGAGGAATCGTGGCAAGCGGCTGGCATACAGCGGCCCTCGCCATGCGCCTGCTCGTCGATCACCGGCTTTCTCATGTGGCTAACCTTGGATCCCCGGGTCTGGATGAACTGCGGTTTCTGAAACCGGTACACCCTGGTGACGAACTACGGGTACGGTTGACCATTCTGGAGGTAAGGCCCTCGGAATCCAAAGCAGACAGAGGCGTGGTCAAGTCATTCGTCGAAGTGCTGAACCAGTCTGGTGAGGTGGTCGCGAGTTGGAAAGGAATAAATATTGTGCAGCGTAAGAATACAGGTTAAAAAATAATTTCCTGCATGTAAATATCTTAAGGCCATTGCACGGCAATATCCCTTAATTTACTTGTAACTTATTGATATAAGGTAGTATATCCCAGTGTGATGACCTCATAGAGGTTTTTGTGATGCAGGAATTCACGGCCCTACCTTCGACGGTTATTTCGTTAACATCCGCAGTCAAACAAGGAAAGATCTCCTCTCAATGATGTACATCATTTGATTGACTGAATACCTATTGAGATAAACCTTAGAAAGAAATTAACAAGGGCTTACGCTTGTGGTATCTCTGTATATGCAAAGTTTGAGGCTTAATACGGTTTTTAAGGGCTTTTTTATCTCCCTAATACCTCTTCAATGATCTTGTTTTTGAGGCTTCTTGTTGAGCCTCGGTGTACCCTCAACAATTCCTTTAGGTAGGCAAAACACCCATCAAGGGAATTGGTAGTATTTGGGATATTGAGTTCAGGATACTTCTGATAGGTGAACAGGAAGGGCAGGTTCAGTTTTAAACTCCGGTAGGCTTATGCGAAGTCGTTTATGGGTATAATGCAACCTTCCCGTTACAGGATCGGTTGTTCTTTCTTTGAGGAAGGAAGACCACGCGGCATACCAGACATCAAGGGCAGCGGCAAGATCATGTTCAGTGGTCTCACACAGGGTCGTGGTAATCTTTTTCAGTTCAATACCTGCCTCTAGTTTGGGGTTGTTCGTAAGGTAGCGGGTGATGATCTGTTTCTGGTGGAAGTGGCACATCTGAACGGGTATATCGGCAAAGAGTTGTCGTACCCCAGGCCTGCCATCGAGAACGATTGCCTGTACGGTATATCCCTTCTTCTCCAACACAATCCTTCCCTGCCGATAGACATCGATAGATTCGCTCTGGACTTCCTGGATAGAGATGTTCTTCTTCAGGTGTGGTGCTCGTATGACCAAGATCCCGAAGCTCCTTTTGAAGAAGGTGACATCTGCAATGGCAACTATGGGTTGAGGGGTATGATTCGGTGTTCGTGAGGAGACAGCCCGTATGCGTTCCCGTACCCAGTCTTTGCTTCTGTTGTGCTTCTCTGATAGTTGATGAAGCGTTTGTCTTTGATAAACATATTCATGCCAGATAGCATTCTCTATCCGTTTCCTGCGGGAATGATTCTGAAATTGCTTTGTGCATGCCATACACCGATAACGCTTTCTCTTATTCTGGACACCTTTCTGTTGGGTGTGTTTTGAACCGCAATAGGGACAGTTTTTTTACCCATTTCTCAGCCTCTTGAGTATTTTATGATGTAGATCGTTGATAGTATAGCATTTAGAGGCTATTTTCGGCCCTGTTTTTTAGTATTAAGCCTGAAATTATATCTGAAAAGATTGCTTATAAAATCAACTGTTTGAAAAGCAATTTCAAACGTATTGGAACATTAAATTAAGAGTGAAATTCTTCCTGAACAAATGAAGAAAACATATATAATTACAAACTATCCGATAATAAATAAATGCCCAACGCTTTCCTGGTAATCTTGTTTCAACGGCATCGCTCAATGAGAAGAATGCAAACGAATTGTCATCCTACGAAGGTCAGGGAGCACATGTCGGAAAAAGCGCTATGCCTAGCGTGGATGATGTGATCACGGAATTTTATGTAGCTGAGATGACTTTGCATATGGTAACGTCTGTATGAAGAAAGTTCTTTTTGTTGCAGGAAGCGGTGGGCATATTGCCCAACTAGCAATAATTCTTCAAGAAATTGGGGACAAATATGATTCTAAATTAATGCTGGAAAAATCAGATAAGTTGGGAATTGAAAGATTTTCAAGAAAATACAAAATTTTTACTGCCATCCCAATAAGGGGAAAGAACGAATCGATTGTTATAACTTTAATAAGAATCCTTGTGAATTTATTTCAATCATCCATTATTTTATTGAGATCAAATCCTGAGTACATCATTACAACAGGTCCGGGATTAGGGATCCCCGTTTGTATTTTTGGTAAAATAGCAGGAAAAAAAATAATTGTAATTGAGTCTTGGAGCAGAACAAAAACAAAATCGTATGCTGGGAAGGTATTGTATCCATTTTCTGATTTATTTCTTGTTCAGTGGCCTCAAATGCTCAAGCATTATCCCAAAGCGAAATATTTGGGTAGGTTGGCGTGATTTTCATTACGGTTGGATCAACAGCTTTTGATCCATTAATAAAGCAGGTAGATGAGATCTCTACTGATATGAAAGAGGAAATAATTTGTCAGATTGCAGATGGAAAATATATTCCCAAAAACTGTCAATATTTCAGATATAAATTAGATTTAGAGAAAGAATACAGCGATGCAGATCTGGTTATATGCCATGGGGGGGCAGGAACTCTTTTTAACTTGATGAAGTTAAACAAAAAAGTGATTGCAGTGCCCAATTTAGTCAGAAAAGATAAACATCAAACCGATTTGATTGATGCACTTTCAGGGGAGAATTATATTATCGTTTGCTATGATCTGTCAGAACTCCGAGCAAAGATGCTTGATTCGAAAAAAGTTAGATTAGACGCGTATAAAAGCCCTGAATGCAGGATTACCCAGGAAATTGTCAAATTCATTGGTGAATAAGTTCAAGAAGATGGCGAAAAGTTTCCATGCTCATTTTTGGAAAAATAGGTTGACTTCGAGAAATGAATGCCACCCTAAAAACTCGTAGGACAGAGTTCCATGGTCTTGATCATGGGTGAATGAAAAGACTGCGATATAATGATACGTGGAATGGCCTGAAAGTAGTATTTCCTATTCTTCGAGTATATTCATAGCGACTATCCATATTGTCTGAATACCAAAATATCGGCGCCGAATCTTAAATCCTGGCATCAAGGATTGCTTAGTGTAGTTGTCTGAAACGAATAATATGAAGCCAAACATCAATGCGAAATCTGATCCTTAGGCAATAGTAATACTTGATACACCAATTCTTTAATGTTGAGGGGAAAAGGCCTTACCACATATCCTGGCCGATACGATACTGAGCACCACAATAACAAACTTGATAGTAAAATTCATGATGAGGATTTGCCAGACCATGCAAACCTGTGATGAAGGGACTGGTGCGAATAGGGGTAGCGAACCACTTAGATCCTTTAAAAGCCACTGGTAGCCTCTGAAATTTGTTGATATACAACGTAATTCGATGCTTGATATTAATGGCATGAAAATTTATAACAATAATATCAAACAGTTATAAGTAAGCATGTATTTTGCATAATTGAAATAGTGCTAACATATAAATATAAAGATTGGTTCATTCATGGGAACCGCGAACATGTTGATAACTCTCAAAAAAAGATTATTTATTGAGCGAGGATTTGTTGTTAAATAGAGGCAGAAAAGTGAAGATGTCAAGTTTTTAGTTGAAATGTGTGGCACCCTTTTTTCATCATCTTTGGTCAACCTCTCTCATGCCGCCTGACGCGTGGCTTCAGTGTGTATTGCTTCAATGTTTGCTAGCACCTGTGGTATGTCTCTATAGCCTTTGATTCTTCGGAACCCTTTTTCACAGTGAAGAAGAACCGATGCGAGCCATTGTTGAGCCATAGCGCTGGTGCGGTATCTCTTTATGTTCCGCTCACAATCCCGTACAGTGGAGAACATGCTTTCAATGGGATTGGTAGAGGTAAGGGTTTTTCTGATAAGGACAGGTATGTTCAATCGGTGAAGGGTAAGGATTCCTTCGATGGCCTCCATGAGAGAATCGGCTGCTGATTCATTGATAGCACGAAGCCATTTCTCGAAATCAAGGAGCATCTCCCGTGCATCCTTATAGTCGTTCTGTTCCAGGGCAGTGGTGAATCTCCGGTGGGCTTCCTTCCGGTACTTCTTTGCCAGATGCCCCTGGATGTTTCTGTCCTTATGAGTGGTGGACCACGTCTTGATAATCCCCCTGCCTCCATCTGTTATCCAGAGGATGTTTTTTGAAAGGGTAAGGCGTCGTCTCTCCAGATCGGCATGAAGCCCGGTACAGACCTCATGGTTTTCCGTAACGCCCTGCCAGAACCCGAGAACGTGCTTGGCTCCCTCTGTGTCGATGCCCAGGGCAACCATGTATGCTTCTCCTCCCCGATGGATCGTATTGATAAAGAGGGCAAAGATGGTGAGGTCTCCGAGGTCCCGTTCTTTGAACACGGTGAGGTTTTTCGCAGTGACCGCAATGATATCCGAAGAAGGAGAGACTCCGAAGGCACGGGCGGACTCACACACGGTTTCCCGGTATCTTCTCGCTGAAATGCCCAGGAGCACTTTCTTCAAGAGCTCTTCTGAAAACCCACCTGGTTCCTTCAGCATGGTGTAACTTTCCAAGGGGATTTCTCCTTCCGGTCCCCGAGATAGATGGAGCCGGGTTGATATGCCCACTTGTAGACCCCTCTTTGTCGGGGAAAGTATTCGGGACCTGAGCGTTCTTCATGTTCCATATCCATAATCGCCTGGGCCATCATGATGCCGGGTTCCTGTACCAGGGCATCGATTCCCTGCTTTCCTTTTGATAAAATGTGGAACATCCTGTTTGTCAGTTCATCCTTGCCGTAGATATGTTCAAACCCCTGTGTTGCCTTTTTCCTCTGTTTCGTGTTTACCTTCATTGTGGCTCCTTTCTCTTTTGAGCTATTTGCCCGTGGATTATTCCACGGTGGGAGCCACACTTCAAGTTTCAAGTAAGAATAGTATGTTTCCAGCTTTTCATATTTCATGATTGCTTCTTCAAGGGCCGCCACACAGAATGAGGCATCCAGGGTATTCGATAATCTCCAGGATAATACTTTCCTGCTTGCCCAGTCCATAACGGCAACGAGATAGCAGAAGCCCTTTGCCATGGGAATGTAGGTGATATCGGAATACCATACGGAATTAGCCTCGGCAATGTCGAGTCCTCTTAAGAGGTAGGGATAGACCGTATGGCCGGGATGGGGTTTCGAGAGACGAGGCTTCTTGTAGAGAGCCTCGATGCCCATCTTCCGCATGAGGGTCCGTACATGGATTCTGCCTATGGCATAGCCTCTCATTCTGAGCACGTTTCTCATACCCCGGGAGCCGAGATAGGGTTCTTCGAGATGGATCTCGTCTATTATGCCCATGAGTTCTCTGTCGTTATCGCTGACCGGTACAGGCGTATAAGTAGAGGCTTGACCGGGAGAGTTGCAATATATGACACTGTTTCGTTACCGGCAATGGATGTTCCTTCTCGATCATTTCTTTGCGTTCGACCCGTCTATACGTCCGAGCGCGACGGATAAAAAATCGTTTTCCATGGCAAGCTGCCCGATCTTGGCGTGGAGTTCTTTTACATCCGGTTCCCTGGAGGGCTTTCCTTTATCGAAGATCTCTGATGCCCTCTCCAGAAGAACCTTCTTCCACTTAAGCAATCAGGTTGGGATGAATAGCGAAACCACTTATGTCACTGTCTGAATTTATTGTACCAGCTCTCCAGTTGAACCGGCCAGATGAAGACTGCAGTTGGGCGCAACAAACGAGCCTTACTCTGTCGCCGCAAGGCATGCTATACACCCTCAAACGCTGGCTTAAACATAAACCATAGTATTACAAGTTTAACATAAAATTCCTAAAATGTGATCTCGTATGACCCCAAATAGGCGATTAAGCGTACGGTCCATAGCCGCATAGGCCCGGTAAAAGAAATGGAATGGTTGAACGGCCATGATATGTGCACACATTCGTAATAGGACTGTGGCGATTTTGTAATACCGTTTTGCCAGAAGCTTCTCAACGTCGGCGCAGGGTCTTTGTTCCACTTTAAATGCTTCATTATGTATATCTTTCATCATCTTATGGATAGCTGCCGGATGCTCTCCCGTAAAACGCTCCAACCAGCCGATGTGTCGATAAGTATTGTGGGCCCGAAAGGGTTTGGCCAAGCGAAGATACACGGACTCCTCCCACGTGTCGAAACGCTCACCAAATAGATTCTTGTAGTACTGTACCTTGCTGAAAACCTGGTGTGGAAACAAAAGGGAATAATGGTACATATATATCTGCATTCGTTTAAGATCACTTGCTTGAAGCCAGTACTTCTTTCTGAGGTCTGTCCCTTGTTCGTCTATAACCGTCGCAGGGCGATGAGTCTTATAGCTGTAACCTGCACCCCAGGCGAAAAGGCGGGGAATCTGATCATGTTTGTCACGAATAAGGAAGAAACCGTCCACAATGTAGTCGGGACTGCCCCAAAAGGTAATCATCGGAAAGGAAATCATATCTGGCCTTTTCGTACGCAGAATATCTATCACCCGCACGAGTTGCTCCTCATGATAAAATTCATCTGAATCGATTTGCCAAAGGTAGTTTCCAGTCGTCCTCTTCGCATACGCTGTGGACATTTCATCTTTTTCCGGCCAGAGTCCATCCGCATATCCCTCATCAGCAGCGGTGACGATTTCCACTTTATTATCTGGGTCCTGTTCGTGTTTAAACCGATACAGCGACTCTAGGGTTCCATCTGTGGAATGACCATCAGGCCCAGCTACCGATGAGGACGAACGGCATGCCCCTTCAACTACAATAATTTGGTGTGCGAAGGGATATACTGAAGATAAGTTATATTTGACGAACGGTTCACCATTAAAAACTATCATCCCAAAAGTAATCCTGATGTCTCTATCATGTTCATGCATATTCTTCACTCACTTTCGAATCCACAAAAGATTCTAAACACATCCCCCCTAATCTTTCATTGCAAAAAATTTTTCACAACTCGGCCAACTTTTCTGGCGAATTCAATGGCTGACCCATCAAAAAGCGTTTGGAATGACTTGAGATTCATATCACCTTTTATGCCCACGCGAGGCAGACAATAATATTCTGTGGCGCCCAAAGGCATTTTTCTACTAGCTGTTACTGCGCATTCGTAACCTGCGACTTTCACGGCATTTAAAACCTGGTTGGTCCACTGACCCCAAGGATAAGACAGTGCATAAAATGACTCGCCCAAATCCCTGAGCGTAATGTGCGAATCCACCAGTTCCTGATAAACCTTTTTCTCATCGACTTTAGCCAGGTTGGAATGAGTCATAGTGTGACTGCCTAACGAAACACCTTGCGCCTTTATATGCCTGATTTCATCTTCGGACATGAGTTGGGCATGTTTGCTGTGTGAATTCCAGGATACCTTGTCACCGAGCATACCCGCAACAATAAAGACAGTGGCTGGAACTTTGTAGTGGAGCAGTATGGGCAGCGCAGTTGTCAGGAAGTCCTTATATCCGTCATCGAAAGTAAACACGATCTTTGTCCTTAGACTCTTGTATTCGCCAATTTTGAGCAGGTTGACTATGGTAGCTAAAGAAACAGCTTCAAACCCGCGCTCTATCAACCATGACAGCTGTTCTTCAAACTTGTTGGGAGGCACGGTATACGGATCCTCTGAGCCTTCGGCAATTGAATGATACATAAGTATAAAGGGTCCCATTCTTCAGTAAGAGAGCAACACTAAGTCACGTCTTGGTTACTCTCAGAAAAAACATATTTGATGTAACCTTCTGTCGGGTTATTATGCGGCTTTACGACCGCAGGGTTTCCGGCAACCATGGAATTACTAGGTACATCAAAATTGACATACGAATTCGGTGCGATAAGAACATTGTCACCAATGGTAATCTTCCCCACCACGACGGCCCCGGCACCTATCCAGACCCGCTCTCCAATCTTTGGGCAACCCTTTCTTTCGCCACGATTTGCCTGGCCAATGGTTACTAAGTGAGTAAGGGTGCAGTTATCCCCAATTTCTGTTTGGCCATTTATTACGACAGTACCCCGGTGGCCGATGTAAAGGCCTTTTCCTATCTTGGTATTGGGCATTATCTGAAACCCATATTTGTAACTGTAGTGGTTTAAAAGCACTCTATAGAAAAGACCCCTGATCGAGTACTTCTTAAAAACTGAAGCATGTCGCAAAAGATATGTATATCTGAAGGCCGGCAGGGAAGGTGTAAGGGCCTTGAGAAAATAACATAATGCCTTTGCCCCATTGTATCTGTACAAGTCAGCTCGTAGATAGTTTTTCAGATCATGGCGTTCCATAATAAAACCTTTTTGAAATCTCTTTACGTGGTAGATTTTGAGAGTTCTAAATGAGCCTTTCTTGAGCTACAAAATGTCTATATGCCATGAACCAGATTACCTTGATATATTCAGTAGCAGCCATCTTAAGGTCACACATACTTGAAAGCCAGACTGAATCAAGACCAGGCTCGTATCTTGCTGGTACAAATTTCATTTGCAGAAATCTGCTATCAAAAATATTATCAGCCATGATCTTGATCCGCCGCATATGAAAAGGAGAGCTCACAAATATTGCTGATCGAAATCCTTTCTTATCGACTACTTTTTTAACTTCAAGCATTTCTCGATGGGTGTCTTCAAAGTAAGAAGGATAATTTATAATGGGTCTATTGGTTATTGTCACGTTATTAACTGGCGCCTCAAAGAAAGTACCATTTGCTGGGATGAGGAGATGCTGGGCAAAGCCTTCGTTTATGAGATTGAGAGCTTCTCTGAGCCTAAGAGGGGTTGTCAACTTGGAACCAACGAAAAGTACGACAACATCTGACTTGGATGGCTTATCGGCATATGCCAAGTATTTTGGTGCGTACCAAATGGCTGAGATAAAAACTGTGATTATAGCAAATGACACTGCAATTTTGAATTTATAATATCGCATGGAAAACAGGGGTTCGTTTGGCTTATCTGGTTTATGGAACCCAAAAAACGGAATTGGCCATTTTTCTGCCTAGAAGCGGATCCATCATTGATTCCGGTACCATTCGATTGTTTTCATCAATCCTTCTTTGAATCCTGTTGCGGCTGTGAAGCCAAACTCTTTTCTCGCTCGCTCAGTATCGAGCATACGGCGAGGCTGCCCGTCGGGCTTGGTTTTGTCCCAAGCAACCTTTCCTTTGTAGTCCATCAATTCCACGATAAGTTTTACAAGGTTTTTGATGGAGATCTCAAAACCAGATCCGATGTTGACCGGCTCACTCTTGTTGTATTTTTCTGTTGCCAAGGCGATTGCCTCTGCTGCATCTTCAACATAGAAGAATTCACGGGTGGCGCTACCGGTGCCCCAAACCTCAACTTGAGTTGAGGTAGCCGAGGGGCGACCGCCTTTGGCTTGGACGACCGCTCCCGCCTGCCTCAATCCGTTTTTGGCGGGCAGGTCTCTCGGAAGAGGGGAAACTGAAGTCGAAGATCCAGAGAAAGAAATGCCATAATGATTCAGGACGGCTAGGATATCGGCATGCGATGTGTTCTTCGTGAGCATGACTTTCTTGCCGGCCGTAACAATCTCGGTTTCGTGATTAAATTGAAAGTCCCTGATGATGGCGGCGAAGTCATTGCATGAAAGGAGTTGGGCAAGGTGGAACTTGCGGATGAGGGCAGGGATCACGTGAGATGAGGTAAATGTAAAATTATCGCTCGGGCCGTAAAGGTTGACCGGCAGGAGAAAGATGGAGTTGAATTCATACTGCTGGCGATATGCCTGTGACTGGACAAGCATCATCTTCTTTGCCAGGCCATAGGGGGCGTTAGTCTCTTCAGGATAACCAGCCCAGAGATCGCGTTCTTTGAAGGGAACAGGAGTGAACTTTGGGTATGCACAGATGGTGCCAAGAGCAACGAATTTGTCGATATTGCGGGTGTATCCCTCGTGTATGAGCTGGATGCCCATCATGGCGTTTTCGTAAAAGAGCAATGCTGGGTTTTGCTGGTTGTAGCCTATTCCGCCAACCTTTGCCGCAAGATGGATGACAATATCGGGCTTCTGCTCACGGTACATACGCCGGATGTCATCGGCCCTGGTAAGATTGTATTCGGGAAGGTCAGCAATGGTGATATGCTTCCATCCATGAGCTTTCAGCCTGACAATAAGATGCTGGCCGAGAAAACCTTGCCCGCCGGTTACAGTGATGCGTTTGTTCAAAGAAGTAGGGCTGTTCAAGGTTCTATGTTCAAAGTTCAAGGTTAAACCTCCACGGTCTTCTAATTCTTTCTGTCTGCGTTCTTGAGATACCTAATGAAGCCATTAATCAGATTTGCCAATCTTGTGCAGCGTTCGTGTAATTGTGCAAAGGTGGTGGCATCGATGTAACCGACATCAGCTCCAGCATATAGAAGACTACGTACTTCCGATGTCGAGCCTCTAGCAATAACGAGAAATTGAATAAATTCCCTATTACTTCCCCTGTCAAATCCTTCAGCGATATTTGTCATAACGGACAATGCAGCGCGCTGGATCTGA
>Ga0302241_1002325_pt1 | contig 11610 bp, 11 predicted proteins | sample AAG_UR_Arg_MG_FD_193532 | JGI IMG/M metagenome (GOLD analysis project Ga0302241, IMG submission 193532) | Enriched activated sludge microbial communities from anaerobic digester in WTTP, New Holstein, Wisconsin, United States - AAG_UR_Arg | ecosystem: Engineered > Bioreactor > Anaerobic >...
CGAAGAGTTGTTCAGGGAGAGTTGCCTTAATTCTCCCTTTCTCAATACTTTATTATGGACAGTCTCGTCAGCAGAATCTGGACAATTAACACCGTCTATTGCTGGACAGACAAGCCCGTCATTAACACGTTATGAAGGCGTACTTAAAGTATAAGGATGAATTTAGAAAAACTCATAAATTCTAAATTATGCAATTCGTGTAAACGTCAATGATATATATGCTAAACGAAAATGATCAGTATGAGCCAAGGTAAAGAGCTTTGAGTAATTGAATAAGAACAGTGCTCCAATATCATAACAAAGTTCTATATTTCAATTGATTTACTAGATGTATTCGAACCCTGATGCTGTAATTTTATAAATGTAGAATGTACTTAGAGGGATGAAAGATCTGTCTCGAAAGCGTCGTATCTTTGTGTTAACATAGAAGCCTATACCATTGATTTGACTTGTTTTCTCAAGACAAGTCCGAAAATTTAATACCGTTGTTCTCTTCATCAGTTCTCTCCTTTTTCCGAGGGATATCTGAGACCTGATGTTGAAGATAAATATTGGAGGGTTGTCCGAGAGGTCGAAGGTGCGAAACTCGAAAAGAGGCGCTGAAAAAAGAGAATGTTGAGTTGAATGACCTCATACATGAGCTGCGGAGCGAGAGTCTATCTGAAAAACTTGAAACTTATCTCAAGGAGAATGGAATGACAGATGAATTGCTTCAGGTCATACATCCTTATTTCATACAATATTCTGAAGGAAAAAAGCCAATGGATTATGATGAAGAAAACCGGGCAAATAACAGGATAGGTTATTGCCGGGTTAAGCGATTTGAAAGCTTAGGAAGTTTCGATTATCCAACAAATAGCGGCCATTTTTTTGTGGATGCCGATGGAAAGGAAAACCGTATTTTCAACGTCCCAGACACATCCTATATTGGTCAAGGTCAATTTGTGCTTGTTGATGAAGACTACAATTTCATACGAAATTTTGGTTATCACTATTCCAACAGTGATGAGGACAGCGATGTTACTCAGTTTGGTGTCGTAACACATAATGGGGAAATGGTAAAAGTTGAGTTGCAAACCGGAGAGATCATAGAGGCATCTAACAAGAAATATAAAGTACTTCAAATTGGCAGAATGGTAGGTCTAAATCTGAATAATGAGGTTATTAAGATCTATAGATCCATTCATTTCAATGCTGATCTGTTTATGGATTCTGTCATGGTGCACGGACAACAGGCGTACTTAATTGAACATGTCATTGATGAGGGGTGTCTGCTCAGGAATATTACAACTGATAAAGAACACTTTATGAAAATGAATGTGTCAAATGAGCAGAAACCTCAGACAATAGTATTTCTTAAAGGTGAAAAAATTGTAAATCAGTTAGGCAGCAGTCATTTTTATACAACTGCTGACAGCTATCCAAGATCTGAAATTGGTACTGTGATTATGCATGATGATAAAGCGCTCCTGGAACGATTAAACGGAGAGCGCATGATCATTAAAGCAATACCAGACGACGTAATCCTTCAAGAGGGAGATACTGTAAAAATCGATGAATTTGGTAAACTAATAGACATTGTTGAAAGCATGGACATAACACCACTGTTCGAAATGGGACCAAGTAAAACAAAATATAAGAATGAGAAAGAAAACGGTATATCTGAAGCTGAAGATCATTCAGAAGAAGCATTAGCGACACGAAGTGAACAATTATTGATTATTGGAAACAAAGCTTTCGAAAATGCTTATAAACTGAACATGTTAAAAAATGGATTTATAGCTGAAGTGGTGGATGGCTTTGAAAGCTGGCATAAAATAGCCAAAGCTGCCAGAGAATCAGATATTATTGTGGTTTTAACAGATCATTTGCCGCATAAAAACTACTATAGGTTAAAAGCTGAGTTTGCTGATAAAAAGATCATCTATTCAGATCTTGAAGGCGCAAGTCGAATTATAGACAAAGTGCTTGATGAAATTGATGGCGATGATGTCGAGACTGTAGAAGTATTGAGAAATTAACGCGATGGTTACTGGCACCGATTGTAGAGGTGAGCCTTAATATGACATACGAAAACTATGTGTATAAAAAAGAAGTGGATTGGTCGCTATTAACAGAAGGACTCACACTACCATTTGATAACCAGGTTGTATTTGGTCAGATTTTGGGACGCTTTTTGCAGCGAGGTGAATCCAAAGATATATCACTTTATTTAGGCGGTAAGGCCTATAATGCCAAAATTACCAATGTAAATTTTAATCCAAGGTTTAATAGAAAAAAAGATACGCTACAAATTCGTTACAGTAAGAACGGCGACTTAGCAAAGGCATTACAGAGACACTTCTTTAGGAGCTATAATTTTATTAAAAGTATTCGTGAAACCAGAGTTGCCGGCAATAAAAAAATGATTAGATTGCCAGAAGAATATAAAGAATTTCTGATAATATACACAACGGAATTTGATGACTCCTTTGTACTCGAAACTATCGCAGCAGATGATATGACATTGTTTAAGAATACAATTATTGGTAAGCAGGAAAGATTAATAGAATCTGTTTTCAATTATGATATTGAGGATTTATCTGCTGACATATTAGAAAAAGAGCGCACTATAAAAATACGCAAGCTAAACAAGAAGATTGGTGATAATTTAAAGTTACTCTATGATTTTCACTGCCAGATATGCGGTGTAGCAATAGGTGAAGAATACAATTCTTATGTTGTGGAATCACATCATATAGATTATTTTGTTACCAGCCTTAATAATGATTCGATTAATCAAATGATTGTTTGTCCTAATCATCACAGCATTATTCACGATACAAATCCGGTTTTCGATAGAAGACAGTTACAATTCATATATAAAAATGGATTGAAGCAAAGGCTCGTGTTAAATAAACATCTTTAATAATGATTTAATTGCAGATTATGATACCAGTATATTTCATGGGACTTCGCGCTGTCATGATCAGTATAAATACCCGGCACATAGGGCAATGTCAAAGAGCTTGTTTAAAATCTGGATAATTCTATAGTCCTCAATAGGACAAAATGGCAACTACGTATTGGTGTATAGTTTAGGATCTTAACAATGGATATAGCCAGTAAGTGAAGTGATGTCATTCAGTGGTTGTTTCCATGCAGGAGTATATTACTGTTTCTACCACTTTTCTATCACTCGTTGTGTTAGAAAAGTGGTAGAAAGTCTAAAACTCAGGAGCCACCATTAGGTTCACAAGAGCCATCGATCGAACAATGAGTGTTAAGATTGAATTTTAAATTAATTACTCGAATTTTATCAATTTCACAGAGTGTACCATGAACGGGTGTTGAATCGGTAACCCAAGATTTAATGATATAGGCAAGAGGGCGTTTCATTTCGCGGTGCTCCTTTCATTGGATAAAAAAATCGAGATTTGATTTTCACACTAATTTCATCAGCGAAATGAGCGCGAAAACAAGTTATATTGATTTCTATGCAAGTTTAACGTACGATAAAAGCACAAAAATCAAATTAGTGGTGATCGTATGGCAGTACCCAATGAACTTCAATTAGTTCTTAATCAGAATGGCGGAAACATTCAAAGTGACCAAACTCATAAGGCGCTATATGGAGGTACTTCTATGAGTACTTCAACACAACTGAAAGCGTTTATTGCATACATATCTGACGGGTCCTTGTCATTTATCCAAACAAAAACTGCCCCCTGAGATGAGGGCAGTGATGGAAGTCATCGCTGCATATCATAAGCGCGCATCAACTATTGTCAGCACCAGCAAGTGTATTGAGCAGCTCAATAAACGCATCCGGAGGATAAAACTGAACCTTTCTGTTCTCTATGCTGTAGGCAAGCGGCACAAACTGCTGGTTATGATACCAGTAAATCTCACGGGAAAGCGAACCGGGATGGTCGCTGTAAATGCCCAGCACGACGCCAAAGAGCTGATTTAAAACCTGGATCATCCTCGAATCCTCAATAGGATAAACCAGGGCTGTACTGCGGTTCGGCGCTGCGGTTAAAGCCCCATACTTCCCAACAAAGCCATCCCTCGAGTCAAGATCAAATAGGATATTGCCTGCAAAGAAATGATTGGATTCACAAAGGTAAATGCGGTCCTTTTCAGGCCCAAGCTCAACGACTTCCACATGAATCTCATAGTTCTTACGTACATTTGAAAGCCCGGTTTCCATCAGTGCTTCCTTGGTCTTTCCCCAGTGGAGAATCTGTTCCGGCTGAACGTTGATGACCGAATGTGGAAAGTCAAAGACCAGCACTGCATGAAGCTCGCCGGAAAACGGTTTGCCAACAACCCCGTCAGCGCCAATGGCGGAGAGATACTCGGTGTCATACAGTCGCACGGCGAGATATGGCTCAATTTGATCATAATCCTTCTCAATTTTGCTGAACTCATTTTGGAAGCGTTGTGACTCAACCGTGCTGTCAAAGTGGGCATTCACAATAACAGGATACTCATTAACGTTATTCTGTCTGCAGATTTGAGCCAGATTGCCGAGCCCGAGTTTCTGAAATCCATATTCGTTTTCCGGGACGAGAATGGCACCCTCCCGCAGTTCATAGGACAGCTTCAGCTTCTCCCTGAAATACAAATCAATGGCTTTCACAAAAGCATCATATTCTTTGTCACTGAAAAAGGACGCCCACTCAGGTACTATACTTTTCTTCTTCCCGAAAATCCCCATAAAATCGCTCCTCAACTTTATTTATTCAGAACCACCTCTGAAAAATAATAATCCGTCCCATCAAAAACACTCACTCTGAGTTTCATACTGCCCACAGGTGTTGTCAGCTTGTGGGCAATTTTTTGCGCAATTTCTTCAAGAATCTGATCCACTTGACCCTCATCAATGGCTGTAGCGTCCCAGGAGAAATCAATCGTGTAGTCGTTCTGACTCAACCGTTTGTTAAGATCAGGCTCAAGCAGCCCCTGCGAAAAGAGATCCTCATAAACATTCACATGGTAGGTGAGATGATCATAATCAGAGCCCAGTGCTTTGCCGATGGTCGCATAAAGAAAATCCTCGCTCCGTCGTTCCGCGTATTTGTCAACACGAGTGGTCTCATTCAAAGTCGTTCTGAACTCCAAATCAGGATGCAACTTAGAGATCAGCGTAAATTCAAACTCTTTGCGCTTATAGCCATAATTAGTTCGAACTACGGAAAAGTCTTCATTGTAACGGCTTTCAAAAAACTTAATGATCTCCCTTCGTTCCTGCCACTGATGGATGGGATTGCCTGAAAGCGCGATATAAAAATTGATCACAAACGAAAGAAGCACAAGAGCAAGGAGCCCCAGAATCCCCAGAACTATGGTTTTACCTCGTTTTTTCATGGCGGCCTCCTTGCCTGGAATTGTACGAAACAGTAAGACTATACAGATGAGATTATACCCAGCTTTGAAAGCCTTGCGGCATTATTTTGACGCATTCTCACCGTTTATCGGCCAGATCACTGCCCCCATGCAGCGCTGATTTTGACAAGTGATCATTTCATGTCCAGTACCACCCTTGAGTGCGTCGTGAAGCTGGAAAGACGTTAGAAATAAGTAAAATCAATGATTAGAAGCCGCTGAGTGTTTAGATGACATTCGGTGGCTTTTGTATATTAAGAGATCATACAACAAGATTCGAACGCTTGTTCTTTAATAGTGAATGAGATATACTAAAAGAAAATCAATGGGATGGAAATTTCAATAATTAATCAAAGGTTTCGTAAAATAATCAAAATAGAAGAGAGGATAAGTCAATGATAAAAAAGAATGAAGTAACGATACATTCATCAGCTGCAGAATATTTAACCTATATTGCAGCGGTTGGAGATAGCAATGAAAGCTTGGAAAAGCGTTATGAAGAAGAGAATATTTGGCTGACACAAAAGATGATGTCAGCATTATATGACGTTTCAGTGCCGGCGATTAATCAGCATTTGAAAACAATTTTCAATGACTTAGAGCTTGATGAGAATTCAGTTATTAAGAAATACTTAATAACTGCTTCAGATGGAAAACAGTATAATACAAAACACTATAATCTGCAGGCAATTATTGCCGTAGGTTTTAAAATAAACAACGACCGCGCGGTTCGCTTCCGGAAATGGGCAGGTCAAATTGTCAAGGATTATACAATTCAAGGATGGACTATGGATAATGATCGGTTGAAAAAAGGTCATATGTTTACAGATGAGTATTTTGAGCGTCAACTACAAAACATACGAGAAATCCGACTCTCTGAACGCAAATTTTATCAAAAAATTACTGATCTTTATGCGACGTCTTTTGACTATGATAAGAATTCAAAGACTACAAGGCAGTTTTTCCAAACAGTACAAAACAAAATGCATTGGGCGGTTCACAGGCATACTGCAGCCGAACTGATTGTAGAACGAGCAAACGCTGAAAAAGAACACATGGGGCTGACGACTTGGGGGTCTGCACCGGAAGGAAAAATTGTTAAAGCAGATGTTGCAATCGCAAAGAATTATCTGAATGATAAGGAAATATCCTACTTGGAGAGAATTATTACACTATACCTTGATTATGCAGAATTACAGGTAGAGCGAAGGATCCCAATGAGTATGGAGGATTGGGCGAAGCGTCTGGATGGTTTTTTAGAGTTTAATGGTAATGAGTTGTTGGTTGGAGCTGGTAAAATCAGCACTGAAGAAGCAAAACTACATGCAGAAACAGAATTTGAAAAATATCGTATTGTTCAGGATAGGCTCTATGAAAGTGATTTTGATAGATTTTCTGCCTTTGAGTTTGGCAAAGACGAATAGAAAATATTTGAGTGAAAAAAGTTGTATCCGCTAAGGAACCAATAGGTCTTCGCGATTTCATTTTTTCTATTCAAGGCACATCGAGTGCGTCGTGAAGCTGGAAAGACTATAAATAAAGTAATATCAATGGATGTAGCCACTGAGTGAAGAGATGTCATTCAGTGGTTATTTCTATTAAGGAGTATATTGCTGTTTCTATCACTTTTCTATCACTTTAGTGTTAGAAAAGTGATAGAAAGGCCTAAGCTTAGTAGCCACTATTCGGTTCATAAGAGCCATTGATCGAACAATGAGTGTTAGGATTGAATTTTAAATCAATTTCCCGAATTTCATCTAAGCTATCTGACATCTAAATCTTGATATTTGATCGCTTCATTTTTTACAAGCCTTGCAATGGAGAATGGAGAACTCTTATCTAAAACAACTTCATCAATTTCACTGAGTGTACCGGGAACGGATTTTGGATCATCCTCGAGTCCTGATTAGGATAAACCAAGGCAGTGCTGCATTTCGGCACTGCGGTTAAAGCCCCGGATTTCCCAACAAAACCATCACTTGAGTCTTACTCGTTCAGAACCACCTCTGAAAAATAATAATTCGTCCCATCATAAACACTCACTCTGAGTTTCATACTTCCCACAGGTACTGTCAGCTTGTGGGAAATTTTTTGCGCCATTTCTTCAAGGATCTGATCCACATTCTCCTCATCAATAGCGGCTACGTCCCAGGAAAAATCAATCGTATACTCGTTATGACTCAACCGTTTGTTAAGATCAGGCTCAAGCAGACCAGTCGAAAGGAGATCCTCATAGACATTCACATGGTAGGCTAGATGATCATAATCAGAGCCCAGTGCTTTGCCGATGGTCGCATAAAGAAAATCCTCGCTCCGCCGTTCTGCGTACTTGTCAACACGAGTGGTTTCATTCAACGTCGTTCTAAACTCCAAATCAGGATGCGTTTTAGAGATCAGCGTAAATTCAAACTCTTTGCGCTTATAGCCATAATCAGTTCGAACTACGGAAAAGTCTTCATCGTACCGGCTTTCAAAAAACTTAATGATCTCCCTTTGTTCCTGCCACTGATGGATGGCATGAATCAAAGGGAACCGTCCCTGGTGATTCCCTGAATCAAAGGGAACCGTCCCTGGTGATTCGTGATTCTTCATGTCCAGTCCCCCGCCTTGATAAAAAAAGCCCCCCTATTTTAAAAGCGGGAACCGGTTTTGGATATATCATGATGTGCCAAGGCTCTGTAGTAGCTGCCGATAGTCGACGGTGCATTAAACAAAGCCGTCAGGAGATATTTCTTGATGTTACGTATGGCAGTAGAGCTACTGTCAAGGCACTCAAAGATATATTCAATATGAGTGCTGTCGATTCGCATCAGGCGTTCCTTAACCAGTGAAGCCGGGTATTCATCACCCGCAACAGAGAGGAGCTCTCGCGTAGAGCAAAAGGTCTCTGCCATCAGGTCAACGATTTCATCCAGGCGAACCTTAGGGTAGCGGTCAACGAGAAATACATAGTCTATACGCCTTTTGATGGCCTGTTTTATTGAATGGATATCAAAATTATTCTCATCCATCTCCCCGAAAACTTCCCAATAGACTTCAGGGATGGATAGATCATTACTTAATCCATAAGTCCTTAATGGATCTATATTTGTTCTCTTAGTATTTAATTGCGTTGGATTCTCCCGCGTAGGTTTTTCCAAGATGGGATTATCCAATGTAGGCGTTTCCGGTGCAGCTAAGTCCGATTTTGGCATATCATTCTCTGATGCTGCTGACATCCATTGAGGTTTTTCAAAGATCGTGTAGTCCGTCCCCTTGAGGTGACCAAGCGCATTGCGTTCTCTGGTCCGGATGATATAACCAGTCCGTTCCAGTTCCCGTACAGCTTCACGGATCGCATCAATGCTCTCTTTGTTGATCATGGAAAGTCCCTTGAGGGTGTAATCCCAGTTTTCCGGGAGCGACAGCATCTGGGACAGGAGACCTTTGGACTTTAGAGACAGGTCTTTGTTTTTCAGGTGATGGTTCGCCATAACGGTGTAATCTTTGGTTTTTTCGACGCGAAAGACAGCCATCGGCAGCACTCCTTTCAAGTGGTGGAATAAAAAAAGCGCTTCCTGTGAAGCACTTCGGGGGATTAGCGTTCCTGTGACTGTTGACGCTTATGCGCCCAGCTTTCCAGGAGCTTGATGATGGTTTCCTCCATTTGCTGGGGGGTATAGGACTTGGGGAAGTATTTCTTAAGCTTGTCGCCGGAAAGCGTAACCTTGTCCAGATCACTCTTTTTCTCTTCAGACATGATGGCGGTCATAACATCAAAGGTCAGCTTGCCTTCCTGACTGAATTTCTTTAGCCGCTGAGCCTGTGACAGCGATGGGGTGGCCTGCTCCATGTCCATGGCTTCCATCAGCTGGATCTGCTCTTGGGGCTTGAGGTAGGAAAGCTCGACGGCGGGATTGAAGGCGATCTTCTTTGCGTCGACCATGTCCAGAAGGTCTGGGACGAGTTCGGTGAGGCGGATGAAGCGTTGGATTTGCTTATAGCTTTCGCCGACTTGATCAGCAATTTTCTCAATTGAGTATTTTGACTTCTGGCCAACTTGTCCAGAAGTTAAATCATTGCGTTGACCTTGGTGTTTTATCGCTTCAAGCTTCAACTTATAGGCAAAAGCACGCTCACTTGGCAGTATGTTCTCACGCTGAATATTGCTGTCAACCATGATGATTGTTGCGGCATCGTCATCCAAATTTCGAATGATGACAGGAAGTGTCGCTTTGCCAGCAAGCTCACTGGCGCGCTTTCGCCGGTGACCGGAAATCAGCTCATAACCGCCTTCTTTACGGGGGCGTACAATTGCAGGAACTAAAATACCATGCTGTTTTATGCTTTCCGCAGTTTCCAGCATGGCGTCATCATCTTTGATCTTAAAAGGGTGATTTTTGAAGGGATGGAGCTCTGAAAGCGGAATATCAACAATCTTTTCCTGCTGTGCTGCCAGACGTGATTCTTCCGTTTGAAAGAGATCATCGTAGGAGGTCAGATTTAGATTTCTGCCGCTGGGCTTCAAGCTTAAGCACCTCCTTTGTCAGATTCCTATAGGCGTCAGCAACTTTACCCTTGGGATCATGGGCGAAGATGCTTTTCCCGTAGGACGCGGTCTCTGCTGCTCGAACAGAGTGGGGGATTGCGGTTTCAAATACTCTTAGCTTTGCTCCATAGGTCTCTCGTATTAATGCACTGATTTCTTTGGCGTCATTTGTTCTGCTGTCCACCATGGTTAAAAGGATGCCATCAATCTTCAGCTTGGGATTAATCTGTTTTTTAACTTTGCCGATGGTCTGGAGGAGTTGTTCCAAGCCTTTAGCGGACAGATACTGAGCCTGTACAGGAATGAGGACGCTATCTGCCGCTGCCAGGGTATTGATCGTCAACATCCCAAGAGAGGGCATGCAGTCAATCAGGATGAAGTCGTAATCAGATTTGATCCTGTCAATGTACTGCTTGAGGATCTTCTCGCGGTTCATGGCATTGACCAGGGAAACCTCAAAGCCAGACAATTCAATATTGGCAGGAATCAGATCCACACCCTCCTGGTGGTTGAGAATGCCTTCCTTGGGGGTCAGTTCAACATCATTCATCATCTTCCCAAGAAGCGCTGATAATGTCACAGGCAGCTGATCTGGCTGTGGTGTTCCAAGGCTGACAGTCAAGCTGCCCTGGGGATCACAATCTACGAGCAGGACCTTTTTACCTTCATTTGCCATGCCAATACCCAGATTTGCACACGTCGTTGTCTTTCCAACGCCGCCTTTCTGATTGGCAATGGCGATTACATGACCTGGCATGGATGATCACCTCGTGTTTTTTCCGTAATTGCAGTTAACAAGCTGGTCAATAAGCTGCTAAAATAAGCACAATATTGCTGATCAGTGATTAGATAACACAATACTTCTTGTTCGGTAATGGCAGACAGGTTGAGTTGGCTTTCATTGAATGAAATGTACATGAGGTCCTCCTTTTTTGAGAAATAAAAAACCCTGCCTTCGTTTTGAGATGCAGGGTTAGAACGAGAAATAAAAAGAAATGAGTTCGACATTATTAGACATAATACGATACAGGATAAAATAAATATTTATCGAATTCTTAGATATGCATAATGAATGAAACAACAAAACGAAATCAAGGAGATCAAATAATGTTGAAAATTGCTATATGTGAAGATGATAAATTACAACAAGAATTATTAGAAGATCATATAAAGACTGTGCTTTTGGAGCAATCCTATAGCATAGAGAAATATGACTCAGGAGAAGATCTATCAAGTGCATATGAACGGGGAGATAGATATTCAATTATTTTTCTTGATATGCAAATGGATGCACTAAATGGGATTCAGACCGCAGAGATCATAAGAGAATATGATCCTACGTGCATCATCATAATCGTTACCTCAATAATTGAATATGCTGTTGAAGGATACAGCATAAATGCATACGATTTCATACTGAAACCGATTGACAACAAAAAATTTGAGAAGGTTTTGAGAAGTGCATTGAACAAAATAAAGTCAGACATTGTAGATACTTATCTCATTCAGACGAGAGATGCGACTACTGTACTGAAGCTCTCAGATGTCATTTATATTGAGAGTAGAGGAAAAAAAGTCGTTTTTTACACAGAAAATGAACAATATCTTAGTAATGAAAAAATCAGCAGTGTCGAGGAGAAGCTTTCAAAATTGGGTTTCGTAAGAATCAGCAGGTATTATATTGTGAATCTGAATCACATCAAAGAAATTGG
>Ga0302241_1002345_pt1 | contig 11527 bp, 13 predicted proteins | sample AAG_UR_Arg_MG_FD_193532 | JGI IMG/M metagenome (GOLD analysis project Ga0302241, IMG submission 193532) | Enriched activated sludge microbial communities from anaerobic digester in WTTP, New Holstein, Wisconsin, United States - AAG_UR_Arg | ecosystem: Engineered > Bioreactor > Anaerobic >...
TCGGCAGGTGGCGGCAGCTTCGGGTTCAACGAGGGCCTGAATTGGGGCATGCCGATTCCTTTGTTCAGCTGCCTGGGTGGACAGATCGGCTTTCGCGCGACACAAAGCAATCTGTCGGGTTCTGCGGTTTCGGACGATACGCGCCGGCAAGCCTTCGTCACGGCGGGTCTGTTCCGCCGGGTGGACGTGGGGCTACAGGGCGGCGTGGTCGTCGACTGGCTGTCGGACGGCTGGTATCGAGATGTCGATCTGGTGAACCTGCGGGCGGAACTGAGTTGGGTGATCGACAGCACGCACGAACTTGGCTTCTGGGGCGCGTTCGGAACCAAAAACTCGGACGACCTCGGCGACAACGAACAGCTTCTCGACTGGCAGACCACCGACCTGTTTGCCGTCTTCTATCGCTACAGCTTCGGAGGCTGCCTTGATGGCGATGCCCGCCTGTTCGCCGGCTGGTCGGGCGAAAGCGACGGGCTAATCGGTGCTGACCTCCGACTGCCCTTGAGCGACGCGTGGGCGCTGGAGACCAATTTTGCGTACCTCATCCCGAACGAAGGCGATGCCGCCGGTCTTGCCGCCGATCACTTTCAAGAGTCCTGGAACGTCGGCATCAACCTGGTCTGGCAACCCGGTCGGCGTTGGGGCCGTGGCGATCCGTACTATCGACCGCTGTTCCGCGTCGCCGACAACGGTGTGTTCATGATGGACCGGAAGACTCCGTAGAATCCGTGACGCTCTGTGCGCGAGGGCGGGTCGGCACCGGTCGAAGGGCAAACGACGTTCGACAGGTGATGACCCGTTCTTTTTTTCGCCCCAGCATCCGACGAAGGAGCCATTCCCGTGGCACCCACCCAACCGACGACTCTGGATGTGACGCCTGATATCCGCATCGCCCTGGCGGAACTGCGTTTCACGTTCGCCCGCAGCAGTGGCCCCGGCGGCCAGAACGTCAACAAGGTGAATTCCAAAGCCACGCTGCACTGGCCGGTGGCTTCCTCGGCTGGCCTGCCAGACGATGTGCGCGAGCGCTTCGTGACCGCTTTCCGTACTCAGGTCAACAAACAGGGTGAGCTTGTCCTGCACAGCCAGCGATATCGCGATCAGGAGCGGAACATCGCAGACTGCCTGGAGAAACTCCGCGGCATGTTGCGCCAGGTGGCTCACCCGCCCAAACGCCGCAAGCCGACGCATCCCAGCCGCGGCTCGAAGCAGCGGCGACTCGACAACAAGAGAGCCCGGTCCGAAGTCAAGTCGCGCCGCCGCGGGCCGTCCGTCGAGTAGTTCGGCTGTCTTGGTTCCGCGCGCCGTCGAGCCGCCCTGACTCTCCATCCTGATCTTTCGCGCTAATTGTCGGTCCGCGTGCCCCGGGAGTGTCGTTACATTTGACGGCGGCTCTCCGTCCTTGCCTTTTCGCTCTTGTTGTCCAGTTTTCCGCTGCTCTGCCAGGATACTGGACGCCGCTATCCAGATAACATTCGGTTCCCGGACGGTCAACAGTCTTTCCCCGTTTTTCCCGCCGCTCGCAATAAAAACGGCTGCGTCGCGTTTATCCTGGTAGCGATGACAACCAGCGGTCACGAACCATCCGAGGAGGAACGCATGGCGATGTGGGTCCGCGAACACGGCCCCGCGGTGCGCGGTTATTTGATGGGCATCGTGCGGCGCGCTGACGAAGCTGACGATCTGGCTCAGGAGGTGTTTTGCCGGGCATGGCAGGCCCGCGCACGCTATCGGGAAGAGGGCCACGCTCGCAGTTATCTGTTGCGGATCGCGGACCGGTTGGCCGTTGACCGCATGCGGCGCAGGAGGCCGGAAGAGACCCTGAGCGCCGAGGGCTGGCGAGATAAGGAGCCCTGGACCAACAGTTCAAATCCCGCAGAAGCAGCGGTGGGATCCGAGGCGGCCAGGCGGGTAAAGGCTGCACTGGGCCAACTGACACCGATGCAAGAACGAGTTTTGTTGCTGCGGTACTACGGACAACTCACGTTTGAACAGATCGCCGAAACGCTCGGCTGCCCGTTGAGTACAGCACTGAGCCATTGCCGTCGCGGACTCGAGTCGCTGCGGAAGCTGCTCGCGGAGGACAAGCCATGAACGACGAATCCAGAAGACTCCAGGAGATGTTGGAGCGGGCCACGGCGCCGGGCGACGAGATGCCCGCCGACTTGGACGACGAAACGTCGTCGCTGCGCGAGGGCTGGCTGGCCCTGGGCAAGCTGCTGGAGGACGCCCAATTTGCCTCAGACAAGCCGCTGGATCGCTGGCAGGTGACGCCGCGGCCAGCGCCGCAACGGTGGCGGTGGGCCGTCGCGGCTGCCATCGCCGCTTCGCTGCTGATCGCCGCCGGTCTGACGCTGGGCTACCGATTGCTGGATGGATCGAATGCGGTCCAGCCCGGTACGCCCCAGTTGGCGCAGGACGACCAGCCGGCCACGGGGGTCCGCGTGGACACTTTGGAAGCAGTGGTGCAAGCAGCCGAACCCGAACCTCGACGCCTGAATCCTGAACCCCGAACCCTGAACCCTGGCTACCTGGCTTGGGACGATTCGCTGGATGACGAACTCACGGCCGTCGCCCAAGCCGCAGCCTTGGTGCAGGAAGATTGGTATGCCCGAGCGGGCGGACTGAGCGCGATCGAACGCGGGCTGGATCAAATCAAGAAAGACATTGAAGACGGCACGTTGTAGGCATTCTTGCTGACAGGAGATCAAACCATGAATTGGCAAAAACCGATGTTGCTCGGACTGATAGGCTTCCTCCCATGTGCGTTTTTGGACAGTTTGACTTGTGCGCAGGATGCGACCCCGAAGCCGAAGCCAGGTGCACTGGCTGCGGCGGACGATGATTTTCGGCCACTGCTCCCCCAGGCAAAGCCCGGCGATGAAGGACCGCCTGATGTGCGGCAAGGCGATCGGCCCGGCGGGCCTCCCGCAGGAGCTTTCGGGGGGCCGCCCGGTTTCTATCCCGGGGCGAAGCCAGGAGAACGACCCGGCACGAAGCCTCGCGAGGGTGGACAGGGAATGATGCCTGGCATGCCGTTGATGCCCGGACAAGGAATGATCCCCGGCAAGGGAATGATGCCTGGTCAAGGCATGATGCCCGGTCCCGGCATGATGCCCCTTCCGCCTCGGTGGCCCCATTCCGACTGGCAGTCGCTGGAAAAGAATGATCCAGAGATGTACAAGCTGCTCAAAGCGGACGCTGACCTGGACCGGCAAAGCCAGGAGTTGGCCGTCCAGTACCGCCAGGCGCCCAAGGATCAGCAGGGACCGATCAAGGAGAGGCTCGAGAAGGCGGTGACCGAGCATTTCGAGGCGCGGCAGCAACGCCGGTTGTTGGAACTGAAACGCCTCGAAGAAGAATTGAATCGGCTCCGCGAGTCGATTGACAAACGCAAAGAGGCTCAGCAGCAGATCGTCAACCGCCGAGTATCTGAACTTTTGGGTGTGCAGGACGAGCCTCAGTTCTGAGTATTCGTTCCGCGTTCCTCACAAGGTGTCTGAATTGGTGCATTCGCGCAACGCCGGTTTGGTGCCCAGCGTTCGCGGTGCGCGCCGTGCCTATTATCTCAGGAGAAACGAACGATGCGTGCGTACGGATTGGATTTGAACAAGTGGCGACTGTGGCATGCCGTGCCCCTCGCCGCCCTGGCCGCCAGCGCCCTGGTCTTTTCGGCCGGGCAGACTGCGGCCCAAGATGAACGACCTGCCGGGCCGCCGGCCGTTGAAGGCGGCGGGCCGGCGAACGAAGAATCTCCCCCGGCGCCACCAAAGCTTCCTCGCCAGCGCGACATGGATCCGCTGTTCGGACCACCGGGGCCCCAAGGCGATTGGGATCGAGCAGGTCCGCCGCAGGATTGGCAGGCTGGTCCTCCCGGGCCGCCGCCACGAGGGTCTGAGGGACGCGGTTTCGACCGTCGCCGGGGGCCTGAAGATCGCATGGGACCGCCGCCGGGGGCGCCGGGACGCGAGATGGGGCCGTGGCGCGGACCTTGGAGCCCGCCAATGCCTCCTCGTGCATCTTACGGGCCGAGGGGCTCTATGGACTGGGGCAGGGGACCACTGCCGGGAGCGCCGGGACGCGAGATGGGCCCGCCGCGCGGACCTTGGCACCTGCCAGGCCCGCCGATGCTTCCTCGTGCATACCACGGGCCGGGAGGACCGATGGGCTGGGGCATGGGACCGCCGCCGGGAGCGCCGCGCCACGAGATGGGTCCACCGTGCGGACTTTGGGGCCCGCCGCCGATGCCTCCTCGCGCATCTCACGGGCCGAGCGGCCCCATGAACTGGGGCGAATCGCCCTTCCGTCCGCAAGCTGGCCCGCCGGGGATGCCGCCCCAGCAGGCCAAACCGATCGTCCCGCCGTCCCGCGGTCCGGAGGGTCCCGCCGCCGATCAACCGCGCGGTAAAAAAGAAGGCCCCAAGGGGGCGCCTGCGGGGCCGAAGTCCGGTGGCAAGACGCGGGACGAGTCAACGCAACAACGCGCAGAAAATCACGTTCCAAATGGGTAACGGGCGAATTCCGTGTCGGCTGATGTGCGCCACGTCGCCCCGGTCCATCATCGAAGAAGGGAGAGTTCGGTATGAATTGTCATCGTGTGAATAGCGTGAATTGGCTGCTGGGTGGATTCGGATTGGCCGCGGTCCTGTGGTGGGCCGGCATGGCGACAGCTCAGCCGCCCGGCGGCGCAGCTCCGGGCGGCGGACGCGGACAGCCCGGACCGGGTCAACCGCCCGGCGGTTTCGGTGGCCCCGGCGGCCCACCGGGGTTTGGCGGCGGATTTGGCGGCGGATTTGGGATGATGGGCATGGAGTCCAGTCCGACCCAACTGCTGAGCCGTCAGGACGTGCGCAAGGAACTGGAGTTGCTTGACGATCAAATCACGCAATTGGAGGGACTGGAAAAGAAGATGCGAGAGCGAATGCGCGACGCGTTCCCGCGACCGACGCCTCCCGGTCAGGAAGGAACGCGCGAGCCGCGGCGAGACCAGGGTGCGCCCAAGGTGCAGACGGACTTCCGGCAGGTGTTCGAGAAAATCAATAAGGAGACGCGGTCCGAACTGGAGAAGATCCTGCTGCCCCACCAGTTGAAGAGGCTGGACCAAATCTCCGCTCAAATGCAGATGCAAGGCACCGGGATGTCGCTGTTGATGGGAAATGCGGCGCGGGACGTGGGCGTCACCGATCAACAGCGCGAGGAACTGCGATCCAAGGTCGACGCCATCGAAGAGGAAAGACGCAAGCAAGAGTCCGAATTGCGGCGCAAGGCGCGGGAAAAGGTGATCCAGCTGTTGAGTCCGGAGCAACAGAAGAAACTCAAAGACATGCTCGGCGAGCCTTTCACCTTTGAAATGCAGAGACCCCCGCAATGGCAAGGCCAGCCGGGCGGCTTCCCGCAACAACCGGGTGCGCCGGGTGGCTTCGGCGGACCCAACCGCGGTGATTCCCGGAGGCCGCAACGGCCAAACTGAGGCAGGCGACGGTGATCATCGGAAAGGGCGGCGGCGATGACATCGGTGTGCGTCAGGTCCCCAAATGCCGCCCGGTCCCTTTGGCCCCATACGACTCCCCGTGATGACCGCGCTCGACGCCAACGCCGACGGAGAACTCTCGGCCGAAGAGATTGCAGGCGCCTCGCAGGCTCTGAGCAAGCTCGACAGGAATGGCGATGGCAAGCTGGGGCGGGAGGGAGTCTCGCCGCAGTTCGGAGGCCGAGGTGGACAGGGTGGTGCTCCCGGCCGTGGACCCGGACCCGGCGGCCCTGGTGATTTCGGCCCAGCGGGCGGTCCTCCCGGCCGCGGCCCCGGCCCAGGTGATCGAGGCGGTTTCGGCGGACCGGGATCCGGTCGAGGCGGACAGCAGGGATCGTTCCCGGTTGCGACGCAACCGATGGACGACACGGAGCGCGCGATCTTAGAGACGCTCGCCGAAATCCAGCAGAAGCAAGGGCGCCGCATGAACGTGCCGACTGCGGACGGCCGCCTGTTGCGGACCTTTGCCGAAGCCATTGACGCGAAGTCGGTGGTCGAATTTGGAACCTCCAACGGCGTGTCCGCGATTTGGCTGTCGCTGGCGCTGCGGAAGACCGGAGGAAAGCTGATTACGCACGAAATCGATCCGAATACGGCCGCCCTGGCCCGCGAGAATTTCGCCAATGTCGGCGTGGCGGAAATCGTCACCGTGGTGGAAGGCGACGGGCACGAGAAGGCGAAGGAATTGAAAGGACCGATCGACCTGGTCTTTATCGACGCCGACAAGGAAGGCTACTTGGACTACTACCAAAAAATCCTGCCGCTGGTCCGACCCGGAGGCATCATTTGTGCCCACAACATGAATTCCCGCATGGCCAACGCGGACTTTGGCAGGGCGATCACCACCAGTCCCGACGTGGAGACGGTGTTCTACATGGAGGGCGGCGGAATGAGCGTGAGCCTCAAGAAGCGTTAGGCCCGGCACTGCCCGGCTCGGAGAGCGTTCCTCCAGAAGCCCGGCTTTTTCGAAAAAGCCGGGCTTCTTTCGTTGCCGCCGCAGGCGGTGTTGCCACGCCGCACGTCGCATGGCCTGCGGCCCCTGTTTCTTGAGGCCGAGATCGAGTACACTGCTGGCCGGCGTCGCGCAGCCGATGGGCGGCTGCGGATTCTTTCCTGGCCGGGAGTTGCGGCGATGGCGAAGCTGCTGGTGACTGGAGTGGCGGGGTTCATCGGCTTTCACGTCAGCCGGAGGTTGCTGCAGCGCGGCGACGAGGTCGTCGGGCTGGACAACGTGAATGAATACTATGACGTGCGACTGAAGTACGATCGGCTGGCGCAGCTCGAAGGGCGGCCGGGATACCAGTTTGTCAAGGCGGACCTGGCGCACCGCGAGACCATGGAACGGCTGTTTGTGGACGCTAAGCCGGAAGTGGTGATCCATCTGGCGGCGCAGGCCGGCGTACGCTACTCGTTGGAGAACCCCCACGCCTACGTCGACAGCAACCTGGTCGGGTTCATGAACATCTTGGAGGGTTGCCGCCATCACGGCGTGCGGCACTTGGCGTACGCTTCGTCCAGTTCCGTATACGGCGCGAACACGGCGATGCCCTTCTCCGTGCATCACAACGTGGATCATCCGTTGAGCCTGTACGCGGCCACGAAAAAGGCCAACGAGCTGATGGCGCATACGTACAGCCACCTGTATCGGCTGCCGACGACGGGCTTGCGGTTCTTTACGGTCTACGGGCCTTGGGGACGGCCGGACATGGCCCTGTTCAAGTTCACCAAGGCGATCCTGGCGGGGCAGCCGATCGAGGTCTACAACCACGGGCGGATGCAGCGGGACTTCACCTACATCGACGACATTGCCGAGGGCGTGGTGCGGGCCGCGGACCGGGTGCCTGAGCCGAATCCCGGCTGGTCCAGCGACGCCCCGGACCCCGGCACGAGCTTGGCGCCCTACAAGATCTACAACATCGGCAACCATCAGTCCGTCGAGTTGCTGCACTTTATTGAAGTGCTGGAGAATTGCCTGGGCCGGAAGGCCGAGAAGAAGTTGCTGCCGATGCAAGCGGGCGACGTGCCCGCGACGTACGCCGACGTAGACGATCTGGTGCGAGACGTGGGCTTCCAGCCGGCGACGCCGATCGAGGAGGGCGTCGCGCGGTTTGTGGAATGGTACCGAGAGTATTACGGATCTGTGCCCACGTAGCCATGTCAATCCGTGACGTGGTTTTCCGGTCACGCAGAGACCGATCTACCTGTCTCTTTCCATGAGGTTGGCCATGCAAACGAACGAAACGACGCGTCGAGGATTTCTGCAAGCTGCGGCAGGCGCCGCGGCGGCCGGATGGGTCATGTCCGGAACTTCGGGATGGGCGAGGGAAGCGGCCGTCGCGACGCCTTTCCCGTCGATCCGTCTGGGGGCGCCCGTGTTCAATGCCCCGCAAGATCCGGAGGGGCTCGCACTGGCGCATCGCCAGGTTGGCTATCGCGCCGCCTATTGTCCCGGCGTGGGCTTGAACGACAAAGAACGGATCCGCGAGATCGAGCGGTGCTTTGCCAAACACGATGTGGTGATCGCCGAGGTCGGCCGTTGGTGCAATCTGCTGGAGCCCGATGCTGCCAAACGGTCGGAGAACCTGCAGCGCGTGACCGACGGACTGGCGCTGGCGGACGAAATCGGCGCCCGCTGTTGTGTGGACATCGCCGGGTCATTCAATGCCGACGTCTGGTACGGTCCGCACCCGGACAATCTGTCGCCCCGGTTCTTCGACGCCGCCGTCGAGAATGCCCGCAAGATCATCGACGCCGTCAAGCCCAAGCGGGCGAAGTTCTGTTACGAGATGATGGGCTGGGCCCTGCCGGACAGCGCGGACTCGTACGTCGACCTGGTCAAAGCCATCGATCGCGACGGCTTCGGCGTGCACCTGGATCCGTGCAACATCATCAACTCGCCGGCCCGCTATTATCGCAACCCCGATCTGCTGAACGAGTGCTTCGACAAGCTGGGCCCGTGGATCGTCAGCTGCCATGCCAAGGACGTGACGTGGGACGTCGAGATGCAGGTGCATTTCCGTGAAGTCGTGCTGGGCACCGGCACGCTGGACTACACGACGTACCTCAAGCGACTGGCCGCGCTGCCTCAACCGCCGCCGTTGATGATCGAGCACATGAAGAATGCGGAAGAGTACGATCAGTCGCGGACGTACTTGCTGCAGGTGGGGGAGAAGGTGGGCGTAAAGTTTGGCTAAGGCGACCTACGCCCACAACCAAAGAAGCCCGGCTTTCTTGGCAAAGCCGGGTTTCTGCAGACGCGCTCGAAATGGCAGCGTGATGGCAGGAGGCGCGCTAATACGCTCGCCGACAACCGCCGTGCTCGCCGGCTAACCATCGGAACAGCTCTCGCTGCCGGGTTTCAGCCAAATTCCGGCGCTCGCGCCGTTTTTCGCTGCTCCACAGGGATCGAATGGCCTGACAAGCCTGCAGAATCTTCCGCGGTTGGGGTGCTTTGATGTCCTTGTGCATGTCCCGTCCCCCTCTTCGACATTTCCTTCCGCTTATTATCGCCAACTCGAGGCGATCTTGCCAGTTTCCGCAACAAGTTTTCTTTCTCACAACCCCTCACAAAAGGGGTTATTTCACTTGGTTTGGTCTTTGAAGTCGCTGCAGCACCTCGGTCAAATCATTCCGCAGCCGAACCGCTTGCTGGAGGCTCACCGGAAAGCTGAACGATCGCCAACTTTCGTGCGGCTCCGGACGAAAGGTGAGAAAGACCACCGGCGCCGCAGCTGTCTGTTCCGGATTCGTCAAGGTCGCTGCTTCGACTCCCAACAACTCGACGATCGGCAAGGTGCCGTTACTGTTCTGCCACCCCATGTCCCTCTCCCTATTTCGTGGCTGTTTCGCCCACTGCGCCATCACTTCCGCCTGGCCGTTAGACGCTCAACACGGTTCGAAGTTCATCGCCGAACTCTGACAAGGCGACGAGTGATGCATGTAGAATGCCAATCGTGGCCGTTTGCCCAAAAATCGACCCGTGGCCGGCGCGACAATGCGGCGCGGACGGAAGCCAAGTTCAAATGGAAATTAGGGTTCGGAGATGCGGCGCGGGCTAAGGCGCGACCCAAGGGCTATCCGCATCAGGCAGTCTTCTTTGCCTCGAAATGCCCTGCAAATGACAATGTCTGTCTGCCTGATATGCATTCCTGGCAGTCGATTGCAGGCTACGGATCGCAGGCCCTACCCATGCGCGTACTCGCACACGGTCACAGTTTTGGCTCGTCGTCCGGCGATTCACGCAGTCGCGTCAGGCCGAGACGCGGGTTCGTAGTGCCGGCTTCCGCCGGTCCCGGCGAACCGCCTCAAGGCGGCACTACGAACGGCTCCGAGACATGGCTCCGGTCACTTTCCCGCCACGATCAAATCCAAACGCCGGTTGCGTTCCTCCAGGGACAAGCCACCGCTGCCTTCGATGGTCATCCAGCCGTTGTAGCCGATCTTGTCCAGTTCGGCGCGGACCAGCGGCCAGTTGATGCTGCCGTCGCGGATGTCGACGAATTTGCCGCCGTGGCCGTCTTCGTTCAGTTTGAAGTCCTTGACGTGGCACTTGACGATCAGCTTGCCCAGCGAGCGGATCCACTCTTCGGGCATGGCGTACTTGACGTGGTTGCCGATGTCGAAGTAGCACTGGACCCAGGGGCACTGGAACGAGGCGATGAAGTGCGTGAAGAAGGCCGGCTTGACCCAGAGGTTGTTCCAGACGTTTTCCAGGGCGATGACCACTTTGGTCTTTTCCGCCACGGGAATCAGCTGCTGGATGGCTTTGCGCGACACGTCGGTGGCGTGATTCTGCGCCTCGATGTACTTCTGGTACGGAGCATTGTCGCCAGCGACGACGCGTTTGACGTGGCCGGTCTTGTCGTCGAATTCAATGTCGAATTCCCAGGGCTGCGGCATGGGCATGCCGCCCACGCGGCAGGGCACCACCAGCAGCGCGTCGGCGCCGTAGCCCGCGCAGGCTTTCAGCGCGGTCTCCACATCGGCGATGTCGCCCTCGCGTTTGCTGTCGTCGTTGAAGTTGGCCCAGCCGTACAAGACGGCATGGATCGTCATGCCCAGCTTGTCGGCCACCTTGCGGGCGGCCGCGGCGTCCGCCTCCGTGATCTTCCAGACGCCGGACTCGATACCGTCGAACCCGGCCTCTTTCCAGCTTTTCATCGTGGCCTCTTGCGGTGCACCAATCAGTGCTTTCTTGAGCGTCGTCTTGAACGGCGCCGCGTGCAGACGGCCAGCGGCCAGCAGGCCCACCCCCGCCGCCGCCGAAGCTGCCAGGAAATCGCGTCGATGGATTTGCGTCGTCATGGTTTCGTCTCCCTGTTGGTAAAGTTCGCGAAAGCCGGTCGTTTTTTACAGAGAGTCATTCTAACCTGATTTGTCACCCGTCTGAAGATACCCAGTGGACAGCAGCTTGAGTCGCGACGGGAAAGAGGGTACAACACCCTAGCGCGGCACAGCCGCAGCCGAGTGGATGGCGAGTGGCGAGTGGCAAGTGGCAGGTGAAGAGAATCCGACTCTGCGTTCTTCCACTCGCCACCCGACACTTGCCACTTGAAGTTACCCAACTTTACAATTTGCGCAGAAGAACGTCAGATCACCCGTTAACAGTGTAGGCCGCTCGCTCCGCGAGCGGAATCGCGTCGCGGAGCGACGTGTCTACGATCGCAACCCCCAACCTGCAGGAGACCTGCCATGTCCGCCTACCCCCGCTTCTTGACTGGGATGAATCGGGCCGCGATGTTCGCCATTCTGGTTGCGATCGTCGCGCAAGCCCGTGCCGCAGAACCCGCCGCAGTCAACAGCCGCGATGGCGAAGTGGCCAAATCGGTCCTGGCCATCGAAGAAACCGCCGAGAACCTGTTGAAGCCGGACGCCTGGCGGGCCTGGGAGTTGGGCTTCGAGCGCGATGGGCAGACGTTTGTCTGCGACAACGGCAGCGAGCAAAAGGTCCAGCGGGGAGCGAGCCAAACGGTGGTCCTGAACCAGATCCGGCCGGAG
>Ga0302241_1002348_pt1 | contig 11518 bp, 6 predicted proteins | sample AAG_UR_Arg_MG_FD_193532 | JGI IMG/M metagenome (GOLD analysis project Ga0302241, IMG submission 193532) | Enriched activated sludge microbial communities from anaerobic digester in WTTP, New Holstein, Wisconsin, United States - AAG_UR_Arg | ecosystem: Engineered > Bioreactor > Anaerobic >...
GCGACCGGCCGGTCTCGCGGTCGGTTATCATGTTCACGCCCGATACTTCGCCGAACTTGCTGAATTCCTCGCGGATATTCTGCTCGGTCGCCTCAAAAGAGAGATTTCCCACGTAGATATTCATGCTGAGCCATACCTCCACAGCAAACAGAGAAAGAAATCAAACTGGGAGGTCTCAAATCGAAGGCCCACGACGAACCAAGGGCTGGCCGGGGCGATGTGAAAATCCCAGACCGCCACAGTATGGGGCCCCGGGCTGGATTTGTCAACCCGTGCGTCTTGTGACACGCCAACCCGATCCTCGGAGGCCGAACCAGATTCGCGCTGGGCGGCCTATTGTGAACCCCTACCGGGTTTGCCTAAACTCAAACTCATGGACCTGCAGACCGTCGACCTCTATCTTTACGATTCCTCGGAACGCACCGCCTGGTTGCGGCGGCTGGGCATCAAGAGCGTGCCGCGGGCTCAAGCCAACTGGCTGTCGATCGCCCGCTCGGGAGTCACGCTGGATTTGATGGGCACGCTGGCCGATCAGCTGTCGGAGCACATGCCGGGGCTGAGCGATCCCGACATGGCCTTGAACAACCTGGACCGGTTTTTCGCCGCCGCGCGGAGCCGCTTGGCCTTGGCGGCGTTCTTCGAGCGTGACCCCGAGGCGCTACCGGCGCTGTTGCAGATTTTTTGCAGCAGTCAGCATCTGAGCGACTTGCTGATCCGGGATGCGGAGTGCTTCGATTTGCTGCGGTTGACGGAAGGGCAGCCGGTGGCTCGCGAGGTGCTGGTCCGCGAAATCTGCAGCGACGTCGCCGCCGCGACGGACGATCGCGACGTGATGACGATCCTCCGCCGGCACAAGCAACGCGAGACGCTGCGGATCGCGTACGGCGACATCGTGCGCCGCCAGCGGCTGGAGACGGTGACCGAGCAGATCTCGACGCTGGCCGAGGCGATTTGCGAAGCGGCGGTCCGGGCGGCGCGGCGGAAAGCCGAACAGCAGCGCGGCGTGCCACGAAGGCCGGACGGGCAGCGGGCCCGCTTCGTGGCCCTGGCCTTGGGCAAGCTGGGCGGACAGGAGTTGAACTACTCCAGCGACATCGACCTGGTGTTTTTATGCGACGACGCGGGCAAGACGAATGGTCCCCGGAGCGTCAGCAGCACGGAGTTCTACGAACGGTTGGTCCAGCAGGTCGTCAAGTACCTGACGGAAAGCACCGCTTTGGGCGTCGCGTATCGCGTCGATCTGCGGCTGCGTCCGGGCGGCCGCCAAGGTCCCCCCGTGACGGGCGTCAACGCGGCGCTGCGGTACTACGACATCTCCGGCCGCACCTGGGAGCGGCAGGCGATGGTCAAAGTCCGGCCGATCGCCGGCGACCTGGACCTGGGCCGCGAGTTCCTGGAACAGATCGAACCTTGGGTCTACCGCCGCTATCTCAACTGGGCCGACATCACGGGCATCAAGGCCCTGAAACGCAAGATCGAGCAGCGCACGCACCATGAAGGCGGCGACGAACGGAATGTCAAGACCGGACACGGCGGGATCCGCGATATCGAGTTCGCGATCCAGTTCCTGCAACTACTCAACGGCGGTAGCCTGCCGGAAATCCGCACCGGCAATACGCTGGAGGCGATCGACCGGCTGGAAAAGGCCGGCTGCCTGACGCTGCAGGAACGCTCGGCCCTGGCGGAGAATTACATCCTGCTCCGCAAACTCGAACATCGGCTGCAGTGCATGTTCGACTTGCAGGCGCACACCCTGCCCGAGGGCGACGACGAACTGCGCAAGCTGGCCATCCGCATGGGCTATGCGGAAGGCCCGCATCGCTCGGCGCTGGAAGCCTTCAAAGTGGATTACCGGCAGCGCACCGAGCGAAACCGGGCCATCCTGGACCACTTGCTGAACGAGCCTTTCGCCGCCGACGAGGCCGTGGCGGAGACGGACCTGGTGCTGGATCCGGAACCGGCGGAGGCGCAGATTCGGGAGGTCCTCGACCGTTACCACTTTCGGCACGTGCCGGACGCCTACCACAACCTGATGGCCCTGACCACGGAGAGAATTTCTTTTCTGTCGTCGCATCGCTGCCGACACTTCCTGGCGGCGATCGCCCGGCCCCTGCTGCAGGCCATCGCCGCCACGCCCGATCCCGATTCGACGCTGGTCGACCTGAGCAAGATCAGCGATTCGCTGGGCGGCAAGGGGGTGCTGTGGGAGCTGTTCAGCGACCATCCGCCGTCGCTGCAACTGTACGTGCGGCTGTGCGCCGCGGCGCCTTACCTGTCGAGCATCCTGACGAGCAACCCGGGCATGATTGACGAACTGATGGACTCGCTGGTGCTGGACAAACTGCCGACGGCGAACTGGCTCGACACGATGCTCGAGGACCTGCTGCGCGACGCTGAGGACATCGATCCGATCTTGCACGGCTTCAAGAATTCTCTCCACCTCCGCGTCGGCGTGCGGGACATCCTGGGCAAGGAGGACATCCGCAATACGCACCGCGCGCTGTCGGACATCGCGGAAGTCTGCGTGCGGAAGATTGCGGCCCGCGAATACCAGCGGCTGGCGGCCAGGTACGGAACGCCCACCGCCGGCAGCCAGGAGCGGAAGGAACGGCCCTGTGAAATGGTGATCCTGGCGATGGGCAAGCTGGGCGGCCGCGAACCGAACTACCACAGCGATCTGGACGTCGTGTTCCTGTATGAAGCCGACGGCGTTACCCAGCACCCGCTTCGCGGCCGCAGCGACCAGAGCACGACGAACCAGCACTTCTTCACGCAACTGGGCCAGCGGATCATCAAGGTGCTGAGTCAGATCGGCCCTCACGGCCGGCTGTACGAAGTCGACCCCCGGCTGCGGCCCACCGGCCGCAGCGGCGCGCTGGCGGTGTCGCTGGACGAATTCAGCCGCTACTTTGCCGAGGGCCAGGGGCAGATTTGGGAGCGGCAGGCGTTGTGCAAGGCGAGGACGATCTTCGGCTCGTCCGCCGCCTGCCGGGCCACCGTGCAAGCTGTCCGCCGGGCCATCATCGGCCAGGGCTGGCAGAGGAGCTACGCCGAAGAAATCCGGCGGATGCGGACCAGGCTTGAGGAGACCGCGACGCCGCGAAACCTGAAACGCGGCCCCGGCGGCACGGTGGATGTCGAATTCGCCGTGCAAGCTCTGCAAATGAAACACGCGGCGGACTCACCCGGGGTGCTGCAGCCCGGCACGCTCGATGCCATCGAGGCCCTGCATCAGGCGGGGGTCCTGTCGCAGGACGATTGCGACTGCCTCAGCCGCTCGTACCGATTCCTGCGGAGCATCGAAGCCCGTCTGCGGCTGATGAATACCGTGGCCCGCCACGACCTGCCCAGCGACGAAAAGGAACTGGGCAAGCTGGCGTACCTGCTGGACTACGCCGGCGCCGAGGCCCTGCTTCGAGAGTGCGACCGCTTCACCCAGGAAAACCGCCAGCGTTGCCAGCGGCTGTTTGAGCAGGCGGCGCGTTGACGAAATGCCAGCCGGGAAGCGAGTGGCGTTCAAGTCCCGCGTGTGGTGCGGGTTCTGCACTGGCCATGCATCCTGGTGCTGGCAAGGCGTCCGGATTGTTGGTACTCTGCTGGCTGACGCCGCGAAGGAAGCCCGGTTCAGAAGCCTAGCTGCGGTGCCGAGTCCCCGGCGCGGTTTGTTGCCGTTTTCCATTGTTCGCTTAACCGAAAAAGGTGTCCTGCAAATGAAACACACGTTCCTGCTCGTTACGGTCCTCACGGTTTTTTGCTCGCTGCGGCACGCTGCTGCTGCTGATGATGAAGGCGACTGGCCCCAATGGCGAGGCCCCAACCGCGACGGGCGTTCCGTCGAGACCGGCCTGCTGAAAGCATGGCCGGAGGGCGGTCCGCCCCTGGTCTGGAAAGCCACCGGCTTGGGATCGGGTTATTCCGGCGTCACGTTGGCCGGCGACCGGCTGTTCACCATGGGCGAAAAAGAGAACGCCAATTTCGTCATCGCACTCAACCGTGCCGGCGGCAAACCGCTGTGGACGGCGCAGGTCGGCAAGGCGGGCGCGCCCGGCTGGGGCGGGTTCGCCGGGCCCCGCGTCGTTCCCACGGTGGACGGCGACCTGCTGTACGCGGTGGGCCAATACGGCGAGGTGGTCTGCCTGGAAACGGCCACTGGCAAGGAAGTCTGGCGCAAGGACTACATCCAGGATTTCGGCGGCCAGTTGCCGGAATGGGGCTATACGGGCATGCCGCTGGTGGACGGCGATCGAGTGATCCTGGCCCCCGGCGGTTCGCGCGGCAACCTGGTGGCCTTGAACAAGAGGACCGGCGAACTGGTCTGGCAAAGCAAGGAGTTCACGGACGGGATTCACTACTCGTCCCCGATCGCGGCCGAGATCGGCGGCGTCCGGCAGTACATCCAACTGACGGACGCCAGCGTCGCCGGTATCGCTGCAGCGGACGGCCGCGTGCTGTGGCGAGCGCCCCGCAAAGGTTCGGTCGCCGTAATTCCTACGCCGATCTACCACGACGGCGGTGTGTATGTTACGTCCGGCTACGGCGCAGGCAGTCAGATGTTCAACATCACCGCAGCCGGCGGGAAATTCTCCGCCGAGAAAGTCTATGACAACAAGGTGATGGTCAACCATCATGGCGGCGCCGTGCTGGTCGGCAAGCACGTGTACGGCTACTCGGACGGCAAAGGCTGGACGTGCCAGGACTTTGCCACCGGCGAGATGGTCTGGCGGGAAAAGGCCAAGTTGGGCAAGGGCTCGCTGGTCTACGCCGGCGGCCTGCTGTACTGCCGCGCCGAAGACGGCAAAGGCACCATGGTGATCCTGGAGGCCACGCCGGACGGCTATCGGGAAAACAGCCGCTTCGACCAGCCCGACCGCAGCGGCAAGAACAGCTGGCCGCATCCCGTGGTGGCCGGCGGACGCCTGTACATCCGCGACCAGGACGTTCTGCTGTGCTACCACGTGCGGGCGCAGTGAGCGAAAAAAGCAGGAACTGCGGTTTTTTCCGTATTTGGCGTTTTGATATGCCGATGATACGGGATATGCGTCCTCGTGCGTGGTGCCTGCCGCCCTGGGCACGTTCGGGCGCGTTTTGCGCCGCTTTTTTTGCCTGCCTGCACGCTCGAAGGATCCCGCCATGTGCATCTGGGGTGCGATCGGAAACACGCCTCTGGTCGAATTGAAGAACCTCGGCGACAAGCCGGCAGCGGTCCGGATCTTCGCCAAGCTGGAAGGCAACAATCCGGGCGGCTCGGTCAAGGACCGGGCGGCGTATTGGATGATCAAGGCCGCCGAGGATTCCGGCGAATTAACGCCGGGCCAGACCATCCTGGAGGCGACCTCCGGCAACACGGGCATCGCCTTGGCGATGATCGCCGCAGCCCGCGGTTACCGGGTCACCTTGTGCATGGCTGCCAGCGTCAGCATGGAGCGTCGCCGCGTGCTGGAGGCGTTGGGCGCGGAAGTCATCCTGACCCCCGCAGCCGAGCGCACGGACGGAGCGATCCGCCGCGTCCGGCGCATGGTGGAACAATTCCCGAATCGCTACTATACGCCCAACCAGTTTGAAAACGAGAACAACATCCTCGCGCACTACGCCACGACGGGGCCGGAAATCTATGCGCAGACGGAAGGCGAAGTCGATGTGTTTGTCACGGGGATGGGCACTTCGGGAACGCTGATGGGCGTCAGCCGCTATTTGAAGCAGCACAAGCCTCGGGCGCGCATCGTCGGCATCGAGCCGCCACTGGGCCACCATATCCAGGGTCTGAAGAACATGCAGGAGTCGATGCAGCCCAAGATCTACGACCCGAACCTGCTGGACGAGAAAATCTCCGTCGTCGACGCCGACGCCTACGAAACGGCCCGGCAACTGGCCAAGCGGGAAGGCATTTTCGTGGGCATGTCCAGCGGCGCGTCGGCGGCCGGAGCGCTGCAACTGGCCCGCCGCATGAAACGCGGCACCATCGTCGCCCTGCTGCCCGACCGCGGCGACCGCTACTTGAGCACGGGATTGTTTCAGTCCTCCGCGATCGAGTACGGCACACGCGTGGCTTGAGGCAGACGCGCAGGAGATTCGCGTGTACGAGTGCGGCAGGAAGCCAAGCGAAAAACGGACTCCCCACATACTCTTACTCGTACACCCGTATCTTCTTCCGCTCCTGTCCGATGCCCTTTGCCGGATGAGGTTTGGGCGAAGCTGTAAAGTCCAGCCTGCAGGAGGTTGTGCTCGCGCCCGCAGCTTTCCGGCCGGTTGACTTTGATCCCTTCCGAGCACACGCTATCCGGTTGAGAAACCCGTGTTTCCGGCGTCACTCGCCGGGGCGTGCCCAAGGCCGCACGGCAAATGCAAAGGCCGGCGTGGTTTCTTTGGCCATTCTTGCTGCGAGGACGACAGGATGCAGACTCTCTATCGGCTAACGTACTTCCCGGCGGCTGTAACGCTATTTCTCGCGTTAACTTGCGGCACGAGGCTTGCTAACGCAGAGGATGGCGCGAGAATCGCAAATCGGAGATTATCGGTTGCTTGGGATTCTCAAGCGGGACTCTCCGTCATGCACGTTCCCACGGGGCGGAAGTTCGTCTCGGTGGGGAAACTGCGTGCAGCCGGCGGCGAAGCTCACACGGCTCAGGTAACAGACAAGTTGTTCGGCGGCGCGTTCGGACTGGTCGATGCCATGCGGATCGGGCCGAATAACGGAGCCTCGTGGAAAGGCGCACTGACCGACCCGACGTTCGGAACGCGGAATTACTTTTTGCACGGCCGCGTCTGGTACAACGATCAAGGACGTGTACGCGGACGGACTCGGCCTGCACGCCAATGCGGGCACTTGATTGTCAACGACGCCTGCGGTTCCATCCACTCGGACCACGCCGACTGGACGAACGCCGGGTTTCTCAAGAAATAACAACCGCAACAAGGCCGTTTGAAACATTCTGCTGATTGGCCGGCAGAGGCGACGGAAAGACGGGTAGGAATCAGGAATTGCTGACAGAAAAATGTGGTGACAGAAAAATGTGGGAATTGAGAGTTCCCAGCATTTCATTTTTCTGTCACCCCATTTTTCTGTCAGCTTGTCCTCCCTCTCTCTGTATGCCATCGACTTATGAAAGAGTTGGATTTGTGACCTCCACCATCAATCATCCCCTGAACCGAAAACTTCGCATGGCCTTGGTCGGCGGCAGCGGCGGCGGGTTCATCGGCCGCGTGCATGCCATCGCCGCCACGCTCGATCGGCGCGCGGAACTGGTGGCCGGGGCCTTTTCGTCGGACGCGAATAAGTCGCGGCTCGCCGCGGCGGAATTCGGGGTCGCCGCCGAGCGCGGCTACGGGTCGTATCGCGAACTGATCGAGGCGGAAAGCCGGTTGCCCGCAGACCAGCGGCCGGACTTGATCACGGTCGCGACGCCCAATCACACGCATTACGAAATCGCAGCGGCAGCATTGGAAGCAGGCTTTCACGTGTGCTGCGAGAAGCCCATGACGATCGACGCCCAGCAGGCGTTGCAGTTGACGCGTCTGGTGGAACGGACGGGAGCGGTGTTCGTGCTGGCTCACGGGTATTCGGGCTACCCGCTGGTGCGGCAAGCGCGCGAGATGATCGCTGCCGGGGAACTGGGCCGAATCCATGCCGTTCGCGTTACGTACCTGCAAGGCGGCCTGTGGGGAATCCAGCCGGGACAGCCTCTGGCACGCGGTGCCTGGAAGGCGGACCCGGCCAAGGCGGGCCCTTCCGGGACGATGGCAGACCTCGGTACACATGCGTTCCACCTGCTGCGGTTTACGACGGACCTGACGCCGCTGGAAATCTCGGCGACCTTGGCTAACGTCCACCCTGCTCGTCCGCTGGACGATTACGGGCACGCCGTGGTCCGCTGCGACGGCGGCGCGTTGACGGCGATTACGGTCAGCCAGGTGACGCACGGACGGTTGAACGATCTGACGCTGGAAGTCGATGGCAGCCGGGGTTCGCTGGTGTGGCGCCAGGAAGATCCCGATCGCCTCACGTTGCGGCGTCACGGCCAGCCGGCGCAGATTTACGAACGCAATCGCCGGACGGCCTACAGCGACATCGTCCAGGCCGCGTGCCGGCTGCCGGGCGGGCATCCGGAAGGCGTGCTGGAGGCGTTTGCGAACGTGTACTGCGACGCCTTCGACGCCATCGTGCAGCGTGCTACGGGGCAGCGAGCCGAACTCCGCCGGACGATCTATCCGAACGTGTACGACGGTTTGGAGGGCGTCTGGTTTGTCCAGCAGTGCCTGGCCAGCCACCGCGATCAGGGAAGTTGGAGAGCATTTCCGCGGGCACAAACCGACACGGCGAACGGTGGGCTAAGGATCGGCGAATCAATAACTGTCGCGATTTCAAAATAGCCATCACGCTCCGCGTGATGATCGCCAACAAGAACTGGACAGTTATTGATTCGCCGATCCTAACGCCCCACCATTCGCCGCAGACTTCCTGAAGGAGAAGCCGGAATCGTGAATACTGAATCGTGAATACTGAGCGCAGAATGGAAGACGCGTGGTTCTTTCGCCGGTATTTTGCATTCAGTATTCGCTATTCAGTATTCACTATTCACTCGCGAATTGGGCGAACACGCCGCATGCGTGAACTGCCGCAGTGCGACTTATTCTCCCGGGCAAAGTCGTAGAAGAACCGCAGCGTCTCGCTCATCCGCCAGAGTCTTTCTTGGCTTCGCTCAGCAACGCTTCCTCGTTGATCTTCAGTCTCAGGGGCACAGGCTCCTGCCAGCCTTTCTTGAAGGCAAACCCGGCAATCACCCACAACTCGCCGGGACGACGCTCCAGGAAGAACGGATAACTCAACTGGCCGTCTTTCTGGCGGGCGAGGACGACCGGCTTGGTCCACGTCTTGCCGTCGTCTTCGGAAAAGACTAACAGCAGATGAGTGCGATCTGCCTTGCCGTTGGAAACGAAGGCCAGCCGGCCGCTGCGCAGTTTCAGCAAGAATCCCGGCGCGCTGGTCGACTCGATCTGGCTCGGCTGGACGGTCCGCCACGACAGCCCGCCGTCGTCGGAGTAGGCCTCCCAGAATCGGCCCCAATGCGTGCGGATCATCATCAACAGCCGGCCATCGCCCAGTTCGGCCACCGTGGGCTCCATCGCGCCCGAGTGATGTCCGTGGCCTCCCAGGTCGACCAGGTTGCTCCGCTTCCACGTCTTGCCGTCGTCGCCGGAGGTCAGCGAGCAGGCCACGTAGCGGCCCGGATCGCGCACCAGATGGGGCACCGTGGCCACGAGTCGGCCGCCGCGGGTCTGGATGAAGCCGAAGAAATTGGGATTGTAGCCCTCCAGGATTCGCCGCCGATCGATCCATGTTTTTCCGCCGTCCAGGCTTCGGATCGCCCAAACCTCCAGCCGGCAGTCGTCCTTCGGCTGATTGATCGCGTCGTCCCAACTGAAGTTGTAGGTGGTGGAATCCAGATAGACGATCACCAGCGCGCCGCCTTGCGTCCGCACGATGGCGGACGAAGCCGGTTCGCTGCCCCCGCGCAGGCCGTCCAATCCCTCACAGACTTCTTGCGGTTCGGACCACGTCTGGCCGTCGTCCTGGCTGACACGGACGCCTTGAGAGTCGATGGTCATCAAGTTCCCGTCGGCTGGTTCCACAAACGGGCCGTTGCCGTCGACGGCCAGCGGCTGGCACAGCGGATGCACCCAGCGCGCGTCATCCTCGGCCGCGCCACCCAGCGCAGCGCAGGCCAGGACCGACGCCGAAAAAACGGCCAGCGACACCGGCCGCACGATCGAGTTGCTTTTCATGGTCATTTCGTTTCTCCTTCGTAAGAGTACACTGCGCCGCTATTCCTCTCCCGGCAGCAACAGCTCCGGCCGCTGGATCTTGCCGGGCAATTCGGTCCACTCGCTCGGTCCGACGAGTCCGATGGTATCCGTGTCGATCGGCTGGAAGCCCAACGCTAAGGCCGGGCTGTCGGGCTGCAGCCGGAAATCGTAATGTTCCGGATCGACAAACTTCGGATCGGCCACTACGGAATGCGCGTCCTGGCCCTTGGCTTGCCACTGGGCAAACGACAGGTCGCCGGGGAACTTCGGCTCCTTGTTGTTGGCGTCCCAGTAGCAGTTCCGATCCAGCTTGAAGTTTCCGTTGGACCAGTTCCCGCCCAGCAGCGGGACGCCGCGGGAGTAGATGATATTCTGTTCGGCGGTGAACGAGATGTGCTCTTCCTGACGGGACCGGCGGAGTTGGCCCAGCGTGGCCGACAAAGCCAGGACGTTGTTCCGCAAAATGTTCTCCCGGCCGTAGTGCTGGTGGAACGCGCCGTCTTTCACGCGGTAGACCACGTTGTTCTCCATGACAATCCCGGTGCTGCCTTCATCCGTGTACAGGCCCCAGCCGCCGTACGAATACGACAGCACGTCGTGAATCCGGTTGAAGCACAACCGCGTGCCGGGCGAGAGCCCCAGGCAATAGATGCCGCCCAGGTCGCTCAGCTGGCCCCAGCCCAGATGATGAATGTGGTTGTACTCGATCCGGTTGTGGTGGGCGGACGAGGGAGCATAGCCCCAACTCCAGCCCACAGAAACGCCGGTATAGAAGAAGTCGCAAATGTCGTTGTGATGGACCGTGTTGTGCGAACTCTTGCCGATCCACACGCCGATGCCCGCGTGGTAGACGTTGCCGCCGTTGTGGATGAAGCAGTTGTAGGCTTCGTTCCGCTCGGTCTGCTGATCGGCCGCCTCCGGCAGGCTCGTGTCCCCGATCCGCACGCCGCCGGCGCCCAGATCGTGGATCTCGCATTGCTCGACGCGATTATCCTTGCACCCCAGTTGCAGCCACAAGCCGTAGCCGCCGGTTCGCGCGATCTCGCACTGTTTGAACTCGCAGTGCCGCGCACCGCGGGCGTAAACGGTCGCCGTCTTCAGCCCCGCCGCCGCCTGACCGTCCACGGTTTCGGCCTCGGGCATGATCCACGCCGTGTGCTGGAACGACAGCCCTTCGAAGCGCAGATGCTCGACGAATTTGCCCGCCGCCGGATCGCCCTCCAGCCGCAACAACTCCTCCGCCAACGGCGCCACCACGTCGGCGGTCGTCATGTCCTCGCCGGATCGCGGGTAGTACGTCAGGACACCGGTCTTGCGGTCCAGGTACCACTCGCCGGGCGAGTCCAGTCCTTCGCGGACGAATTCGACGTAGTACCGCTGGTCCTTTTCCCAGTAGCCCATGGGCCAACCGCTGGGCGCGGTGAATTCGACGAGCTTCTTGGCCACATCCAAGTTCCGAATGCGATGCCGCGACGTGGTCCAGGAGTGATAGATCACGACCACCGCATCGCTCAGATTCTCCCACGGCTGCAGGTCCTCGTTCTGAAACAGGATCGACTGCTTGACCTCGGCGTTCTTTCGCGCAGCGGTGCGGTCCTTGTAAGCCGTGCCGGGGCCGCCGGAGCGGAAGAATCCGTCCTTGGGGAACCGCGCCGGATCGGCTCGCCGCCCGTTGACAAACAACTGCCGGAAGTACCACTGGCCGCTTTTGACCGCC
>Ga0302241_1002351_pt1 | contig 11510 bp, 1 predicted proteins | sample AAG_UR_Arg_MG_FD_193532 | JGI IMG/M metagenome (GOLD analysis project Ga0302241, IMG submission 193532) | Enriched activated sludge microbial communities from anaerobic digester in WTTP, New Holstein, Wisconsin, United States - AAG_UR_Arg | ecosystem: Engineered > Bioreactor > Anaerobic >...
CGCAATCTCATTCGTGCTCAGCCCTGTACTGTTGTCCGGCGTGACGCCCGCGCCAAACGCTTCGATCTCGCCGATGTGCAGCGCCGTGGCCGCGTTGTTCCGCACGCGGATGAACCGCCCCAAGGGCAAGACGCCCAGCAAATCGCCCGTGATGACGGTGCCGGCAGCCCCGTCCACCGCCAGCGGAGCTTGCGACATGTCGACATCGCCGTCGACGGACAAGTTGCCGGCGTCGGACTGGAAAGTGGCCCCGGTGCCGGCCAGCCGGCTCGATCCGGCGACGTGGTTGTCTCCGCCGAGGTTCTGGAGCTTGGCGGGAGCAGCCGCCAGCACGTCGCCGAACGTGAAGGATTCCGCGGCGGGCAGCGTGATCCCGCCCGTCAGGGCCAAGGTTGTGCCGCCCGCCACCGTGGTGCCAAGTCCGCCGGCGTCGCCCAGCGCATTGTTGTGCCCGGCGATCAGCGTGCCTTGGTCGATCCGTGTCTGGCCCAGATACGAGTTGTTCCCGTTCAGAGTCAGCGTGCCCGTGCCTGTCTTGGTCAAGGTCTGCGCGGTGGCCCGGGTGAAGTCGAAGTCGGCCCGCGAGTAGGAGGGGACCTGCCCCGGATAGTTCGCCTGCCACACGGTCGCGCCCGGCATGCCGGAGCCGTTGTCGGCCAGCAGGGAGACTGTGAAGTTCTGCAAGCGATCCGCGCAGCAGTCGCCCCGCTGCCATACGCGGATGCGGTCGACCTGGGTGATCGCGTTCAGGTCGATCACCATTTCGTTGCCGGCGCCCGCGAGCAAGGTGAACGTCTCGGCTCCGGTGTTTATCACATTGTCGACCAGCGCCGACGTGGCCCCGTGCTGAACCGAACCGTAGTGCGATTCGTACGTGGTGCCGGTGAGGTCGTTCGCGCTCAAACCGGCGCTGTTGTCGGGCGTCACACCGGCCCCGAAGGCCTCGATCTCGCCGATGTGCAGTTGGTTCAGCCCGTTGTTCCGCACGCGGATGAACCGGCCGACGGGCAGGGTGCCGGCCAGATCGCCGTTGACCACGGTATCTCCCGACCCGGCGACGGTAAGCTGCGACCCGACCATGTCCACGTCGCCGTCGAGGATCAATTGTCCCGCGTCGGACTGCAGCACGGCGCTGGTCCCGCCCAAGCGAATCGGTCCGGCCACGTGGTTGATGCCGCTGATGTTGCGGAGCGCCGCCGCGGTCCCGAAGGCCAGGTTGCCCAGCGTCAGCGACTCACCGGCCGGCAGCGTAATGCCGCCCTGCAGCGCGAGCGTGGCCCCGGCGGCGACCGTGGTGCCGGAGGTCGTCGTGCCCAGGGCGTGGGACGCCGCCGCGATCAGTGTCCCTTCCAGGACCCGCGTCTCGCCTACGTGGGCGTTGTTGCCGCTGAGCGTCAGCGTGCCGGCGCCGAGCTTGACGACGTCGTTGCCGCCCGCGGCTGCGTCATAGTGCGCCTGAATGCGGTCGGCGCCGAGCGCCGTACTGTAGACCGCCACTTCACTCATCCGGCCGTCGACGGTATTGAACAAATTCATCTGACTGAACAAGTTCGCGCCCGTCGTCAACATCGTCGTGGCGACCAAGCTGCCGTTCTTGTAGAAGCGGGCATTGTCGGTGATCAGCGTGTTGTCGAAGGTGTACACGAAGTGGTGCCACTGGCCCACCTGCAACGTGTTGGCCGGAATCAGGGACGGCTCAAATCGGTTGCTCGTACCGCAGCAGTTGTTCCCCGTGTAGACTGCCCCAGTAGCCGTTGTGTGAAACGACCAATAGTTCCAGCCCTGCCCGACGCCTTGGTTGTAGTTCGTGAGCGTATCCGGATTGATCCAGAACTCGACGCTGAACCGGCTTTGGACGCCGCCGGCGTAGAGGGCCGCCTGCATGGTCCCGCCGGCGAAATCCACCGCTCTGCTGCTGGCGTCGGCGACCAGTGGGCCCGCCAGGCCGTAGGTTAAGCCGGATGCCGAATACGCGCCGTTGTTGTGGCCGGTGGCGTCAATGGCCGTGGTCCCGCTGGCGTCGTTCAGACGCCAGTAGTTGATGGGCGAGTCACTCAGCACGACCGTCGCGTACGGCGACGAGTTGATGGTGCCGGTGATGTTTGCCTTGCCACTGCCACCAAAGTTTAGGTCGCCGGCAGCGATCGTGATCGGGCCAGTCAAGTTCAACGTGCCGTTCGGTTGGACGACGCTGATCGCAGCGTTGCTGGCGATGAGGCCGGCGGAAATCGTGTTGCTGGCGACGTCCGACTGGACGATCCCGCCCAGTGCCAGCGTGCCGTTCTGCAGGGTGTACGAGCCGGTGGAGTTATCGAAGGCCACGGCGGCGATGGTGTAGGTCGCGCCGCCCAGGTCCACCGCGCCGGAATTCACGTTCTGGAAGACGGCTACTTCGTTCGTGGCATCGGGGATGTTCGCGTCGCCGAGCCAGTTGACGGGGTTGCTCCATTGCCAGTCGCCCGCGTCGCCGTCCCAGATCACCGGCGTGGCCGAAGCCGCCGCGACATGGTACGCGACCTGCTGCGGCGTGAGGGCCTTGTTGTAGAGGGCCATCTCGTCCAGCCAACCGTTGCCAAAACGGCCGGCCATGTCGTCCCGGCCGATTTCCACGGTGACCGTCGAGTTCGCCGCGCGGTTGGTGGCGTTGAGCGCGTTGTTGGTCACCACCGGCACTCCGTCGAAATACATCCGGCCGACATCGGTCGTCGCATCGTACGCCATCGCGTAATGGTGCCAATCCGTGATGGCCGCGCCGGGATCGTGCGTGCCGATGGGACGGTAGCCGCCGCCCCCGTCGATCACGTACGCGCTCCAACTCGTCGCGCCGCCGTTGGGATGCAGGATGAAGCCGTTGTTCGCCCGGCCGGCTGCGAACCAGCCGGAGCTGTTCCAGGTGGCCGTCGCGGACTTGACCCAGAACTCGATGGAAAAACTCTTGGCCATCGGCACGTTCGGGGCCGTCGCGTAGTCGCTGGCGCCCGTCGCCGGATCGAACCGCACGGAAGTGCTCGCGCCCGGCACCGCGCCGGATTCGCCGAACGTGGGATCGCCGTAGTACGTGCCCAGTTGGGCCCCGGCCAGCGGCGCCGAGTCGATCAACGTGGTGCTGCCCGCCGGCTCGTCCATCCGCCACAACGCCACCGGTTCGTCGGCCAACACCGCCATCGAGTACAGCGTGTTGGCGAACCCCTGCGCCGCGGCAAAGTGATTGGAGATCTGCTCGGTGGTCAGCGCCGCGGGGTAGATCGCCATGTCGTCCAGCCAGCCGTTGCCAAAGCGATCAGCCGCGTCGTCGCGCCCGATCTCCACGGTGACCGTCGCGGTCGCCGCGCGGCTCGTGGCGTAAGCCCGGTTCGTCACGACCGGCTTCCCGTCGAAGTGCATCACCCCCAGGTCCGTGGCGGCGTTGTAGGTCAGCGCGTAATGATGCCAACCGGTGATCGCCGCGCCGGGATCGTGGGTGCCGATGTGGTGGTAGCCGCCGGACCCGTCCAGCACGTGGGCCGACCAAGTGGTCGCGCCTTCATTGGGATGCATGATGAAGCCGTTGGCGGCGCGCTCCGTCGCGAACCAGCCGGACTCGTTCCAGGTCGGCGCGGCCGACTTGGCCCACCACTCGATGGTAAAGCTCTGGGTGATCGGGAAGTTCGTGACGGTGGCATAGTCGTTGACCGTGTCGGTCGGATCGAACCGCACCGAGGCGGTGCCCGTGGCGTGGGCGGCCGGCTGAGCGAAGGTCGGGTTGCCGTAGTACGTCCCATTTTGGACGCCGCCGCCGGGCGCCGAGTCGATCAGCGTGCCGCCGCCGATCTCATCCATCTGCCAGAAGCCGGTGGGGTTGTCGGCCAACACCGCGGCAGCGTAGGTCAGCAGTTGACGCGGCTCCAACGGTTCCAGGAGCAACGCGCGGCGCCGGGCGTTCCTCTGCCGGCGAATCATCAAGCGGCTTTCGGAACGGCTTTGTGCGACGTATTCCAAACGCGAGCGGATGCGGCGAGTGGACATGAATCACTCCTCCCAAACAATGCAGCGACAATGACACAGTTCGATGAATCGCTTCGCGAACGCGGCCCCACGCCTCCCTTCGCTGACGCGTCGGGCTGGTCTTGGCGTGACGCCCTCAAGTAGCCATCACGCTCCGCGTGATGATTGCAGACAAGAACGGAACGGTCAGTGATTCGCCCGGCCGTCGCCGTGCGACACGAACGCGCGCATGACGATCGGGCGGAATCGTCCCGCCACACTTCTTGGCTCGATCGGCGCGCCGCCTGCCCCAGGCTGTGGCGAGGCCGCCGAGGTGCCCCGATCACGGCGAACTCACGACAGACCAACGACGCGCTTGAACGCGCTTGAAAAGGAGGGCCAACACGTCTACCTGCTTCTCTGCCTGCCATCTCGACTGCCCGCTTGCCCATTCAACTCCGGTGCAAGCCGCGAGCTTAGGTGGGACGAGATGCACGCCTCCCGTTCCGCGCCCTCCTGTCTACACAATTTCGGGGACCTGTCAAGCAGGGGTTGATAGATAAATGTGGTAAAATACACCCGGAGCGAATGACTCACGGCACCGCGTCTTCACCCACCACCAGAGAAGCCCGGCCCTTCTGAGAAAGCCGGGCTTCTGAAGAGGGTCATTGGTCACTGGTCACTGGTCATTGGTCATTTGTCAGTGGTTCTTCGGCGGCGGCCAACTGGGCGAACCAGGTGTCCAGATCGCGTTCGAAACGTTCCAGGCGATGGCGGCGCGGGACGCGGGCTTGCACCGCCTCGTCGCTAGACCGGACCGTCGCGGCCGCCAGCACGCCCGTGTCCTGCGACTCCAGCAACAGCGAACCCGACTCCTCGCTGCCGCCTCGCTCCAGATCGGCGAAGACGTCGTCCAGACGGGATGCGAGATCCGGGATGCGGGATACGGGATCGGCGCCCCAGGACGAAGACTCGAGCCGAGACGCCGACAGCATCGGCGCCATCAGGCCGGAATCCGTGTGCTCGTATCCCAGCAAGTGCCCGATCTCGTGCAGCAACACGTGCATCAGGTCCAGGCCGCCACTCGGCACTTGTCCCGGGTCATTTGTCATTCGTCCGTCGTCAAGCGACCAATGACCAGTGACCAGTGACGAATGACCAGTCACCGATGACCGATCACCGATCACCGACCACCCCCAGCCCGCGGCGTCGTCGTCGATGCGGATGTCGTTGGTCGTCAGAAGGGCCATGCCCAGCTTCGCGCCACCCAGGTCCGCTACGCCCACGTGCAAGTCCGACAGCACGGCCGCTTGAGCCGGCGTCAGCCCGGCGGCTGACCACCACGCCGCGGCCTCAGACACCAGCGGCGCCAACATCGCGTCGTCGATCGTCACCCCGCCGGCGGGCGCCGATGCCGAGTCACCCGCCATCAGATTGTTGATGGCCTGGGGCAGCGTGCCGGACGAAACCTCGATCCCCGACACCACCCAATTGAAGTTCTGACCGCCCCGGTCCACGAACTCGATGTCCAGGATGTTGTCCCCTCCCGGGTTGCCCTGCGTAAAGTCCAGAACCCTCACCACGCCGGGGGTCAACAGCGGCACGTTCTGGGTCCCGCTGCCCTCGACCGTCACATCGAAGTTGTCGTACGTGTACGCATACCCGCCCGTCCCCAACGGGTTGGACAGGTACACGCGGACGTTGTACGATCCGACGCTTCCCACTTGTACCCGGAACTTCGCATTGCTGCCCGAATGCAAGTCCCGATTCAAGTTGCTGAAGTTCGACGGAAGCGGCCGGTCCGCCGCCGCCACCCGCGTCGACCAGCCATAGCCCCGTGTGGCGCTGAAAATGTCCCGCGGTCCCACGTGCGTGAAACCGTCCTGCGTGTACGTCGCCGAGGCCCCCAAGTCGAAACGCAGCACCGTGTCCGGCGTCTGCGGCGGCTGGTAGTCCTGCGTCGTCGAGCCCAGGTTCCGCCCCAACACCTCCTGCGCCGTGATCGTCGCCGTCACGTTGCCGCTGCCGCCCGTCCCCGACGGACGCCGGATCTGGAAGCTGAAGCGACCGCCCGTCACCTGCACCTGCACGCCCTGGTATGTGGTGCTCTGATCCTGCGCCGGGTCGATCGTCCCCAGCGTCGTGGCCACCGTCACCATGGCCCCGTCCGGCAAGTACCCGTCCTCGCCCGCGGTGGCGGCAATCGTCCCTGTGTACGTATCCACCGTCGTCCCGTTCGCATCCAGCGGATCGGCCGGACCGTTGATTTGGATCTCGTCCCCTTGGGCCGGCGCCGGCCGCACCCGCAACGCGCTCAGCACCCAGTGCGGGTCCACTCCGCCCGCGTCCCGCAACCGCACGTCCAGTTGCGGTGCGATCCGCGGGTCCGGATCGGCCGGGACGTTGACGACAAAGCTGGACGACGTCCATTGCCCCGCCGTTGTGTTGACCGTAGTCTGCAAGATCCCTTCTGCGATCACCTGCACCTGATCGTGATAGAACGGCGACGTGTCCCCGATCACCGTGTTGACGATGTAGTTGTCCGCCGCCGGCAGGTCGATCAGGAACTCCGAGTCGTATCCGTAGTGCCCGTCCCGCAGCAGCGCGTCGGGGCCGCCGCGGTCGAAACTGGCCAGCGGCAGGGCCGTCGGCGGCGTGGGCGCCGCGTTCCAGCCCAAGGCGTTGGTCGTGGTCAGGTCGTAGGTCTGCGTCAACGGCACGCCCACGTAGTCTTCGGGCGGCGTCCCCGGATAGTCCGCCGCTGTGACCGCACTGCCCGCGTTGAAGTCCAGCAGTCGCGTGCTGGGCAGCACGTACTCCTGCGTGTGGGTGCCCCGGTACATGCCAAACGCATCTTCGGGCAAGACTCTGCCGGCGCCCTCGGCCGGCACGATGTGCTGCCCCGGCGCTGGATCGACCGTGATGAAAACCGGCCCGGTGCTCGTCGGCCGCCGCAGATCGAAGGTGAAATCACCGTTAGAATTCGAGTACACCTGCGTATAGGTGCGGTACATGTCCTGGTCCGTCGCCGTAATCGTGCCCAGGTTCGACGCCGTCACGTCGCTCGAGGGGTCCGAAGGCTCGAAGTACTCGTTCTTGTTGCTCGCCCGCACCGTCAGCAACGCATCGAGAGGCGCGCCCGACCCGGTGTAGGTGTCCACCGTCAGACCGTCAGCGGGCAGCGCGCCGGCGGCCGGGGGAACGACCGTGATCACCTTCACGTTCTCGATCGGGCGGACATCCATGCCAAGGATGACGGTGGCTGGATTGGTCTCTGCCCCCGGCACCGGATTGGGGAGGTCCCGGATCTGGACATACAGCAGGCCGCTGGTCCCGACCTGTACTTCGAACCGCACCGTCGTGTACTCCGTGACGTCCGCTTGCGTGCTGACGACCTTGGTCTGGTCGAAGAGCGGATTGCCGGCGTTCCCCGGATCGTACGCCCGGAACTGCTGCCAATCGTGCGGATGCACCCAGTCACCTGTCGCAATCGAGACTTGGTACGTCGTGTTGGTATCCACTTCGACCTGGAACGTCCGCACGGTGTCCAACTGGACCATGTGCCCGTCCCACAGCAGCAAATCGACCGTAGGGTGCGGCGCCGGATAGCCTTCCGGCCGCTCGAACGACTCCATCGGTGCGTCCCAGCCGTAGGTGTTCGACGGGGTCTTGACCAGTTCCGGGGCCACAGGCACGTAGTTCGGCGCCGTGCAACCGTGGAACCCGTTGAAGTCGAACCGGAACCCCGAGGATCGGAATTTCAAAACGACGTCGTTGCCGTCGCCGCCCACGTACGAAATGACGGCTCTCAAGCCGGTTCCCCGGAAATTGCTGTCGTAAACCCCGCCCTCGGGGAGATTGTTGAAGCCGCGGTCCCCGTCGCCTAACGTGACGGCGTCGGTGCCGTCGTTGTCGATGATGACGAATTCGTCGCCGGCCGACGGCAGGAAGGTACCGGGCGTCTGCAGAACGGCGCCGTCCAGGATGGTCACCGGGCCATTGACCCGGAGTTGGTCGTACTTGCTGCCCGCCTCGCGCCCTTCAATGTCGACCACGTAGTTCGATTTGGTCTGGAAGGTGGCTCCGCCGGTGGTCAAACGCCCCGGATTGGCGCCCTGCGGGTCGGGAATGATCCCCGGCGAGACGGTCGAGCCGAGCCGCGCAGTGACCAGACCCTCGACGCGGCCGTAGCCTTGGAGCGTTTGCCCGTTGGCCAAGGCGATCGCGTTGCTGTTCAAGCCCAGCACGTCCAGCACGGCTCCCGCCCGGACGGTGATCAGCGTCGAGGCGGGGATGTTGTTGACCGAAGCGGCCGCCAGGGCCAACGTGCCGGCCTGGATGTCGGTCTCGCCGGTGTACGTGTTCGTCGCAGTGCCGCTGAGCGTCAGGGTGCCCGTGCCGGTCTTGGTCAAGGCGACCACCTCGACTTGGTCCTCTCGCGCCTTTTCCTCGTCCCCGTTGGTGATCCTGCCGGTGAACGTCGAGTCGTCTCCGCTGGCCGCGTTGACGGTCAGCGTGGAAGTCCCCACCGCGGTGTTCGTAATGCTGTGATGTCGATCGCCGATGCTGATGAGCTTGCCCACGGTTTCATCGTACCCGTTCAGATCGAAGACCCCGTTGTCGCCCACCGTGCCGGAGGTGAAGGTAACAGCGGCGGCGTCCGGAATCTGATCCGAGGCGCCCAACCGCAGGGTATCCGTGCCGTTGCTGTCGCCGATCGTGATGTTGCCTCCCAGGGCGTTGACGCCGGGAGTCTTGTTCAGGACGAGCGTTCCCCCGGTGACGGTGGTGGTCCCGGTGAACGTATTGGGAGAATTGCCGCCGAGCGACTGAATTCCGTCGCCCATCTTGGTGAGCGACAACGGGCCGGCGCCGGTCCCGTCTTGCATGACGCCCAAGAAGGAACCCGGAAGGTCACCGCCATAGCCCAGCGTCAGCGTGGCGCCGGTATCGGAGTTATTGGTCACTAGCCCGACGCCATTCAGGGTGTCGAAGGTCTCGTTCTTCCCGTTCAACAGGAACGTTGCACCCGCCCTGACTTCGACGTCCGCAAATTCCGAAATCTGGTCCCTCTCGAGCAGCTTCAGGACTGCCGCATTCGTACCGTCGCCGACGATCACGACGTGCGAGGAAACCGCGATTCGGACATTCGGGTATGCGGGGGGCGCCTTGTTCAATGCGAGCGTGCCGTTTTCCACGTACGTCTGGCCGGTGTAGCTGTTGTCGCTCCCCGCACCAACACCACTGAGCGTCTGCGTGCCGGTGCCCGTCTTGGTCAGGGCCAACTTGTGGGAAGGATCGCTAGTGCCGTCTTGAATATTCCCCAAGAAATTGCCGTCGCCATTGTCCAAGCCGATCGTCAGCGTGGCGGTTCCCGCCGCGGTGCTCATGACTCGACCGCTACCGCTGCCCTCCAGGGCCCCGATGCCTTCGCTGATCCCGTTCAAATCGAAGTACCCGTTGACGGTCACCCTGTCGTCGGGAATCACGCCAGCCGCGCCGACCTTGAGCCTGCCGCTGCTGATCAACGTCCCGCCGGTGTAGTTGTTCACATCGGTCGGACTGGTGTTCGACAGAACCAGGATGCCCACGTCAGCCAGAGTCAACGGACCGGTGCCTGTGACCTGGCCGCTGACGGTTAGCGTCTGGGCGGCCGTGGGGCTGATCTTGCTTCCACTGTCCAGCGTGATCTTGCCGGTCCACGTGTTTTGACCGCTCACGCCGAAGTCTGCGGTGGTCGTCAGGGTGCCGGCGAGCGTGTTCAAGTCCTCGGCGAAACTCAGCCCCGTCCCGTGGATCTGCAGGGTCGCGACCGACGAGACCGAGGTCGTTCCGTCGCTCGTGCCCAGCGAGGTGCTGCTTAGGACTCTCAAGACTCCACGTTGCACCTGCGTCGCACCAGTATAGGCATTGGCCCCGGACAGGGTGACCGTGCTGGTGGTCGTCTTGTTCAGGCCCACGCCGCCAGCCAGCTTCGCGCTTACGGTCCCGTATTGCAGATCAAAGGCGTTCGAGCTGGTGATCTGGCCAGGTGTCGCATTGGTATCCGCGATCGTGCCGCCGGTCAGGGTCAGCGTGTTCAGGCTGCACGCCCTGCCGTTGATGTCGAACGTCCCTGTCGAGGTCTGCGTGAAGGTTCCCGCCGTCGTCAGGTCGTTGGCGACCAACTGCAGCGTGCCCGTCCCGCTATGCCTGACCGCGTTGAAGCTCGCCGCGCCGCTGTCCAGCATCTGCGTACCGCTGCCGTCGAACGTTACCGTCCCGGAATTGTGCGTGAAGGCACCCCCGCTGGCGCTGAAATTGCCAGCTACGGTAAAGCTGCTGCCGCTGCCTGGAGCGGTGAAGCTGCCGCCCGAGAGCGTGAAGTTGCCGTTCACATCCAGATTGGCGCCGGCCTGGAATGTGCCGGCAGCCTGACTGAAGCCGCTGGCCCCGACAGTCAGATTTCTCAGGGCATTCTGGGTGATCGTGCCCGAATAGTTTGCCACGGACATGCCGGCGACATTTGACGTGGCGTCGATCGTGGCGTTGGAGTTGCTACCCGAGGTGGACTTGTACGACCGGGTGGTGTCGAATACGGCCACGTCAAGGCTGGTGGGCACGCGAGCGTGTCCGTTCGACAGGTCGATCCAATTCGCTGCCACGTTCCAGTTGCCAGACGAACTCGCGATCCACAGCATATCGGCCAACAGCCGGCGGTCTTCGAGAGGTTCAAAGAGCAACGCCCGGCGGGCGACGGTGCTCACCTGCTTGGCGGCGCGCCGTTTCGAGCGGTTTTCCGCGCAGGACTCCAATCTACATCGAATGCGGCGAAGGGACATAAGCGAGTTCTCCTGAACAACCCTACGATGACGACACGAATTGATGGATTACTGTGCAAACGCGGACAGAGGAGGAAGAACCAACCGAAGCGACCGGACAAACCCAACCATCCAGCGGAGTCGGCTACTTCCCTTTTGTCGCATACAGGCGAATGCCCATGTTAACGTCTGGCAGTTCTGCTTCAATCGGTGGTGACGAATTCTTACAAGTCTGTGTCGATAGCGCTTTTCGACACGCAAAACGTCAAGCCTGCAAGACGACGCCGCGTTGGCATTGGGCTCAAGCCCCTCCCAGCCGGTTCTCCGCTTCTTGCGCCCAGGGGCTGTCGGGGGCCAGGTCCAAGAACTCCCGCCAATGGTTCTCGGCTGCCTCCCGCCGGCCCAGCTCGTCCAGGGTGCGGGCCAGATGGAAGTGGACGTCGGGGAAGTCGGGATGGTACTTGAGCGCGCCCTGGAAGGCGGAAATCGCCAGTTCCGGCTGGCCGAGTTCGGCCAGCACACAGCCCAGATTGGCGCGAGCCTCGACATAGTTCTCGTCCAATTCGATGGCCATGTAGTAGCGCTCTCGAGCCCCGGCCAGATCGCCCAGGCGGTACATCAACTCGGCCAACTGAAAGCAGACCTCCGGGTTCGGGCCGCCGGCCGACGCCGCCACGCGGTACATCTCCAGGGCGTCTTCCAGGCGGCCTTCGTCTTCCAGGTGCGCCGCCATCGCCTGGGCTTCTT
>Ga0302241_1002354_pt1 | contig 11504 bp, 8 predicted proteins | sample AAG_UR_Arg_MG_FD_193532 | JGI IMG/M metagenome (GOLD analysis project Ga0302241, IMG submission 193532) | Enriched activated sludge microbial communities from anaerobic digester in WTTP, New Holstein, Wisconsin, United States - AAG_UR_Arg | ecosystem: Engineered > Bioreactor > Anaerobic >...
TCTTCCTGTACCGGCCCATCTCGGTGAAATGAAAACAAAACCCTTACAGCAATCAGTCCGGTTATTGAATGAAAGAGGAATAAGGCCTGATTTTGTTATTGGAAGATATGACAGCGGTTTCGCCATAGATGAACAGAGGAGAAAGAAAATAGCTTTATACTGCAATGTGACCTTTGAAGAAGTTATATCAAATCCTAATGCAGACACGATCTATAAAATTCCCAGTATATTTGAAGAACAGAGATTTGCCGAAAAAGTTCTTTATAAGCTGAATTTAAGTCCTTTTAAAAGTGTTAATATGAAACCCTGGAATGATCTGGTAAATAGAATTGAACAATCTGGGAAAAATATAAAAATAGGTCTCGCAGGAAAATACTTTAAAGTGGGAAGTTATGTTCTGAGTGATGTTTATATATCAGTGATAGAAGCCTTGAAACATGCCTGCTGGTCTTATGAAGGTAATCCTGAAATCGAATGGATAGACAGTGAAGATATTGAAAAATATGGTGTGGCAAAATATTTAAAAGATCTGAATGGAATAGTTGTTCCAGGAGGATTCGGTGAGACAAAGATAGATGGAATTTATGAAGCCATAAGATATGCCAGAGAAAATAAAATTCCCTATCTGGGGTTATGTTATGGTATGCAACTTTCCGCAATAGAATTTGCCCGTAATGTATGTGGTCTGTCAGATGGAGATACTACTGAAATTAACCCTCTTACCATTAATCCTATTATCCATATAATGCCAGAACAGGATAAAAAGCTTCTTAATAAAGAATACGGAGGAACAATGAGACTCGGTAAATGGAACTGTCTTCTTAAAGAAGGAACCCTCGTTCATAAAGCCTATGGAAGTGACTGTATCTCTGAAAGACACAGACACCGTTATGAATTCAACAATACTTACAGGGAAATCCTGGAAAAATATGGTATGATCTTTTCCGGTACATCAACACATGGAAATATTATTGAGATTCTGGAACTCCCGGAGGATAAACATCCCTTCTTTGTAGGTGTTCAGTTCCACCCAGAATTCAAAAGTCGCCCAATTGCTCCTCATCCTTTATTTAAAGCTTTTATCGGGAAATGTCTCCAGTAGTTTTTACCATTTTTCCTTGTGGATTTTTTCCGTCTCGTAATCGGTTTTAGGAGGCTTTTTTTCTCCAGGATGACCGATTCCTATAAGAGAGAGTATCTGTATATTTTCCGGTATACCCAGCGTTTCTCCTACTGCCTTGATACGTTCCGGCCTGGGGTGAACTCCCAGCCAGACAGAGCCGAGTCCGAGGGCATTTGCAGCAAGTAATATATTCTGTGTGACTGCACTGCAATCCTGAGGCCAGTACTCGGAAATAGTTTCATCTCCTAAAACAGCTATGGCAAGAGTAGCCTCACTCAGCATTTTTGCGTGAGAATGGGCTAAGGAGAGTTTGTTCAGGGTTTCTCTTTTCTGTACTACCACAAATGACCAGGGCCTGGCATTTCTTGCAGAAGGAGCCGCCATGGCACATTTCAAAATAACCGTAAGATCTTCTTCTGAAACAGGTTCGGCAGTAAATTTTCTGATACTCCTTCTGGATGTGATGAAATTAAGTACTTCTTCTCTTTTCATAATAATACATCTCCTTTATAGGGCGAGACAATACTCGCCACTACTTTTCATCTATTATTGTCTCAGTTTCCGGGAGTTCTATAATAAATTTAGCACCTTCTCCTGGATTACTCTGGACATAAATTTTCCCTTTATACTGTTTAATTATACCATAAGATACGCTTAACCCGAGACCTGTTCCTTCTCCAACTTTCTTTGTCGTGAAAAAAGGATCAAACACCTTGGAGAGAATCTCAGGTTTTATTCCCGGACCTGTATCGGAAATATTAATTTTTATATTATTATTTACTTTTTCGGTTTTAATTGTAATAGTTCCTCCCTCTTCACCCATTGCCTGAATACTATTTGTAGCAATATTCAGAAAAACCTGTTGAAACTGATGATAATCTCCTGTAACCCTTGGCAGATCTTCTTCTAACTCTTCAATTACTTTAATTTTCCCCTTCCTTACTTCATAGCCGAATAGATTTACTGTTTCTTTCAATACATCGTTTATTGATATGATCTGATGTTTTATTTCATGGTTTCTTGCAAAGACCATAAGATTCTGAACTATATCTTTAGCTCTTATGGCTTCTTTGTTTATAGTTTCGAGATCGTGCTTCATTTCTTCATCACATTTAGGATTAATCTGGAGGAACTGAGCAAATCCCATAATACCTGTAAGAGGATTATTAAGTTCATGGGTAACACCTGCTATTAATTGTCCTATAGAAGTAAGTTTTTCTGCCTGCATCATCTGCTCTTCCCATAATTTTTTCTGAGTTATATCCCGGAATATACCCACAAAATACATAGGATTAACCTCTTTATCTTTTATAACAGATGTTGACAGAAGAACAAGAACAGTCTGTCCATTTTTTTTCAATACTTTAAGTTCTTCTTCCCATCTACCTTTAGTAATAGTGCTATCTATAATTTTATAAAAGTCCTGCTGTTTTTTTTCCGGAAATAGATTAAGAAAAGATTTACCTGTAATTTCACAGTCTTCATATTCCAGAAGTTTTGTTAAGGCATCATTTATAAAGGTAATATTACCTTCTAAATCAGCAATAAAAACACACTCACTAATACCCTTTATAACATGATGAAATTTTAATATTTCTTTATTTCTTTCTGTTAGTTCTATATTCAGATTTTCAATTTCTTTTTTTTCTTTACTCTCCAATGCTATTTCTTCTATTTTTTTTCTTCTTATTATAATTCCTACGTAGATAGCGGCTACAAGAAGTAAAATTTTAATCATAAATACATTTTCGTTACTGCCGAGTACATCGGAAATATGTTTTGGCAATAATCCTATGAAGGAACAATTAAATATAGTCCAGTACAAACTGTCAATCATAAAAGCTATACTGATAATTATATATGCTTTTACCAGTGCATTCACTTTTGGATTATCAGGAGCAAGAGTTTTGTATCTGGATATGAAATTATAAAGTATAAACATCCATATAAGTGATAGACTGAGATAAATTACTACTTGCACAGGGAACCTCTCTAATAATAATATTACTTATAAATATACTTTTGCAGATTTCTTAAAAACATTTGTAACTCTTAAACTTAAGACTAATTGGCTTTTATTTTTTAGTATAATATTACATAATTTTATTCATAATATAATAAATCAAGTTTTTTAAAAAGTACAAAACTATAGTTATAATTATAGCACAGGTGTAAAGTCTGTATGGAATTTTTTCTTAAAAGGATTCTATTTTTTTATATAGAATTTTAATTCACACCTTCTATAATATAAGGAGTGATGTTTTTGAAAAGAAACAATATATTATTATCTTTTTTATTAATAGCTTTATTCCTTTATTTCTTTTCAATGTCTTATAATAATGTAATGGGAAAAGCGGTAGAAATTTATGTCAATGCCTCTGATGTAAATATAAGAGAAGGGCCCGGTCTTGATAAAAACATTTTGGAGCAATTACAAAAAGGAGAACCTTTAATCTTAATAGATATCCAGGGAGACTGGTGTTATGTAGAATATAAGGGAGATAAAAAAGGATGGATAAATAAAGAATTTGTTACTATATCATCTTCTTCCTCTGAAATAAAAATTACCCCCACTCCGGTTCTAACACCTTTAATCATAACTCCAAAGGCAATTCCAAAGTCCAGAATTATATTTACTACATCTTCGGGACTTAAAATTATAAATTCCGATGGAACAGGTCTTAAAGATTTAACTTCTACCGAAGGAGATAATTTCCCTATCTGGTCTCCTGATGGAAATAAAATTGCCTTTATTAATTATAGAACAGGGAGAACACTTTATATTATAAACTCTGATGGTACAGGAAGAAAAAAATTAACAGAAAACCTTTCTGTTATACCCCTGCCGGATTGGTCAAAAAATGGAAAATCCATAATTTTTAGTGCAGAGTTTCTGGAAAACCTTTATTATACAGATGTATTTCACGTAAATCCAGAAACAGGGAACATAAAAAGTATAAGTCAAAATAAAAATGCTCCTGACCTGGGGCCTGTATATTCACCTGATAATAACCTCATAGCCTTTACTTCCAGAAGAGATAAAAATGCTGAAATATATATAATGAAGTCTGATGGAACCAATCAGTTAAATCTTACAAATCACCCTGCTGAAGATATATTTTCATGCTGGTCTCCCGGTGGGAAAAGCCTGCTTTTTACATCTAACAGAGATTCTGATTACAAAGATCTCAAAGTAAAATATCCTCCCAGGGAAGTTTATTTACTTAAACTGGAAAGTTTTAAAGTTCTTAATTTAACAAATCACCCCTCTGACGACTACAACCCTGTTATCAGTCCTGATGGCAGTAAAATAGCCTTTCTTTCTGATAGAAAAGATGGGACATCCTGTCCTGATATATTTATTATGAAAGCCGGAGGGAAAGATGTCCTTCAACTTACAGATATAAAGGGAGATAAAAATGATATATCCTGGTCTCCTGACAGTTCAGATATTGTCTTTCATTTAAATCAGCAGGGCAATAATTATATCTATATTACAGGAAAACAAAAAACACGTTTATTGACAGAAGGGTTTTCACCTCAATGGTGCCCGAAAAAGTGAAAAGAAGTGTATATGTATTTTGATTACTATTACATTATCGTATTATGTCTCATGTCTCATCCGTCACATAGGGTCCTTACAGCACCTGAAACCCAGAAAATAGTATCTGAAAGTAGGTTTATACCATCTTCTGAAGGATGTCCGGAAATGAAGGGGATTATCAAGAAACCAGGCTCCTCCTCTTACTATCTTATATTCAGTGCCAAAATTTTCATTCTGCAACTCACTTCCAGGATATGCATTTAGCCAGTCTTCACACCATTCCCATACATTACCGGCCATATCCTCAATATTAAAGGGGCTTACCCCCTGAGGAAAGCTTCCCACCGGCATAAGAATGGAACATCCTCCGAAACAACGGTTTGCACATTTTTTTGGGTGCCATTCATTACCCCAGGGATATTCCCTTCTTTCAGTTCCTCTTGCTGCCACTTCCCATTCGGCTTCTGTGGGAAGTCTTTTTTCTGCCCATTCAGCATAGGCTCTGGCACCGTACCAGGTTATACACACAACAGGATGCTCTTCATATCCTGCTTCAACTCTGTATCTTCCTCCCATTTTTGTTATCTTACATTCACCGTCACTTATATAAATCCACTGTTCTTCTGCCCCTTCCATCCTTTTTCTATTCATAAACTTACAGTACTGCCTGTTTGTAACCTGGTATTTATCGATATAATAGGGTTTCAATGTAACCATATGTTTTGGTTTTTCCAGTTCCACAGCATTGGGACTGTTATCATCATTACCTATCCAGTATTCCCCTCCCGTTATAAGAAGCATTGTTGATTCGTCTTTTTCATTCGTTATGGATGGAACCAGTATCTTTTCGTCAATAAAGGGAGAGTTAAATCTTTTTTCAGGAAAAGTTTTTGTTTCTTTTCCCCCTTCTGCCGGTTTTGAAATATTCTCTCGACTTTCTCTTTTCATAAATGCCTGTAACATGTCCGGTAAAGCCTGCAGTTTTCGAAGTAATTCTGTCCCCAGAACTGGCGGTTTCTCTTTTTTACTGATGACAGCACTTTCTTCTTTTTTTCTCGTAACAGCACTTTCTTCTTTTTTTCTTGTGGCAAATTCATGAGGAGCACTTTTTGAAGTCGTCGATTCTTCTCTGTCTTTATCAGGTACCCATAAAGTCGAAGTTTTTTTTGATTTTATCATAAGTTCTGTTAAGTCCTGTTTCATTTCCTCAGTACTTTGATATCTATCCGGAATTTCCAGGGCAAGTGCTCTTTCCAGTATGATTTCCATTTCTAATGACACATCGGGATTAAGATATCTTACCGGCTTAAACATACAGGGAGTAGGGATTTTTCCTGTAAGTATATGATGCATTGTTGCTCCCAGAGAAAAAAGGTCACTCTGGGGACATGCTTTACCTTCAAAATGTTCGGGAGAAGAGTAATGGGGAGTCCCTACAGATGTCATAGTATTTATATTCTCAGGCATTATACTTCTGGCTATACCGAAATCTATAAGCATTATCTGATTATTTTTTGTCTGAATCATAATGTTTGCAGGTTTTAAATCCCTGTAGATAATAGGAGGATTATGTTTATGAAGATAGGACAGGACATCCAGTACCTCTATGGACCACTTGATAACTTTTTCTTCAGGTAAGCCCGGATTACCGTATTTATGAACGATTTCATCTAAATCCTGTCCTTCTATTAAATCCATTATAATATAATATGTACCCTTTTCTATAAAATAATCTATTACTCTTGGTAAATTTGGATGATGAAGAGTTCGAAGTAATTTAGCTTCTTCCTGAAATCTATGTGTAAGATAAGCCGAATCACCCTGTGATTCTCTGAGAGCCATTTCTTTTACTGCACATTTATTATTGAATCTCTTATCAATCGCCTGATAAATAGCACCCATACCACCTGTTTTTATTAATTTTTTTATTTCGTATCTGTTATCAAGTAGTGTACCCATTGCAAGAGAACAGGTAGCTGGTATATCTTCCATGCTGACTCCACAGGTACTACAAAATTTCCCTTCAGCAATATTCTGGGCGCCGCAGCTGGAACAGTATTTTATCATTATTTCACCTGATTTTAAATTTATAATTTTTATTCTATAAATTTAAGCTATGTCCTTTGAATAATAATTTAAAATTTTCTTTCCATAATAATAGTAATTCTACTAAGAGTATTGTAAAATAGTATGGCAAGAGTTACGTAATGGGTGATGCTTGATAGGTAATACCAATCTACCATCAAACATAGTAAAAACAGCCTTGAGGCTACGGAAAAAAAGATGGCGTATTTAAAGGAAGTTTTAAGTTAATTACATGTCGAAATTTAAAGGATATTGCCTTATGTAAAGAAGTATAAGCATTCATATTTTTTTGGAGTAACCTCAAGACTGTTTTATTAGTACACTTTATGAATAATTGGTATAAATTACAGTACCTCACGTTTCACGATTTAAGGAGGAATGACTTTGTCTGGTTTACTGCTAGATAACCATATAGAAGAATATATGCAGAAAAGCAAAACAACAATCATATTCGGATGGGAAAAATCAATGGAAATTCGAAATTATATAGATATATTAATAAAGGAAATACAACAGTATCTATATATAGGAAATGAGGTTTTTTTTCTGGTATCAAAACCTGTAACTGAAACAGAATTCTATTTAAAATTTGTTAAAAATCTTGGGCCCGCAGAGATCTTTCCTTATGAATGTCAGAACCCCGGTCTTTCAGACCTTGCCCAGGTCTTTTCTGTTTATAGAAAAAATCGTCAGAGAATAGTAGTAGGTATGGGTGGTGGAAGCATAATGGATCTCGCCAAAGCCATAGCAGGATGGGCATATCATCCCGGGTTTATTCCTGCATTTCCTCTTATATCGGAAGGATTACCTGTCTATCCTCTACTGCTTGTTCCCACTATGTCAGGAAGTGGCAGTGAAGTTACTCCTTATATAGTAATGACTGACAAACAGGGCTGTATGGTTACAAATGGTCTGGTTTTCCCTCATATAGCCATTGTGGATCCTTATCCAACCCTTTCAACCTTACACTATCAAACAGTCTATGCAGCTCTTACAGCTTTTGCTCAGGCTCTGGAAGCACTGGTATCAAGAGGTGCAACAGAAGAGACTGATTCTCTTGCTTTTAAAGCTATTGAAATAATTCTTGTCTCTCTGCCAGGGGTCTTGGCCAATAAAGGGAACAGGGAGGGAAGAGAAAATCTGGCTTTAGCCTCAGTGCTTGCAGGTCTTGCAATGAAGGCAGGTCTCGGTCTTGCTACCAGTATGGCTCAGCAGATACACGATCTTCCCTATGGTCTTATATTATCACTTTTTTTGCCATCAATTATTGAATATAATGAATCTTACTGCTGGGAAAAATATGAAAGGGTAAACAATTTATTTCTTTATAGATCAGAGCATCTATCTAAAACTATTCAGGACTGGTTCAGTTATCTTGGTATTTATTCCTTTGATGGAATGTACAGAAAAAATATGGAAGCTTTTTTACACAGTGAGTACTGTATCCGCCTCTCCACCCGCCTGGTAATAGATAATATTCATTATGGAACAAACCCCCGCCAGGCAGAAGTAGAAGATATAAAAAATCTATTTTTCTCCTTACATACTATTCCTATACAGGTAAAAACAATAGAGGAAAGTCTTCTTTTGTAAATTATTATTAGCTTTCAGCAATCAGCCTTCAGCTTTCGGCTTTATTTCTGAGCTGATTGCTGAAAACTGAAAACTGATAGCTTTAAACATAATAAGTTTCTTGCTACTGAAATTAGCAATTTAACAATAATAAAAATTCCTATGCATTAAATTTAATATAAAAAAGGAAATTTATTTTATGTAACAAAAAAATAATATAATATATTCATAAAGGATAAGACTATAGTCTTACAACTTTAGATGTAGTTTTTTTCTCTAATTGTTATCAATCTACACCTGAAGTATGTTTTTAAATTTTCCAGATTATTGTACTATAAAATTATAAAAAAGAGGGATTATACTATCCTCTATTCTGAAGTAAGGGAGGCTTTCGGAGTAATGTACTTAAAAATAGTAACAGATAGTTCAGGAAATACACAGTTAATAAGCCCTCTGGATAAATTTGATTTCAAGTGCCCTTTCTGTAAAAATAAAAATACCTTTATATTTGAACAGGATTTAATCCTTTATTGTAATTCATGCGGCAGGCAGCTGGTTACGAGAATACAGGATAAAGAAGATGAATCTTTCAAAGAAGATGAATTAACTGAATATATACGTGTTTTGAAAGAAGGGGGACCTCTATATGATAGAATAGATGCTGTAGCTGCTCTTGGAAGAATTCCAAGAAATCACAACAGGATTGGAATTATATATAATATCTTATATAAAATAAGCGCATCAGACCCTGATGAATTTGTAAGGGAAGGTGCAAAAGAATCCCTTACAAAACTCAGAGGTATGTCCACCGCTACCAGAGAAGTTCCAGTAAAATCCGAGGTAGTAATACAAAGTACATCTCCTTCAAATAAGAGGGTTCAAGAGGAACCCATGGAGGAAACATCTTATAGGACATTTAAACCTCCTGAAGTTATTATTGAAGAGGAGGAAGTAGAAGAATATTCTTCTAAGAGAACAGAGAAGAAAAAAACTCAGATACCAGAAGAAAAACCCCTCCCAAAAAAATCCAAATTTTCAATGGAAGATGAACTTTTATCTTTATTAGATGATATTTAATTATTCACTTGCCTCCCATTCTATAATAGACATCATAAACTTTTTTTGTTTCTGATTGGTCATAATTAATTCTCTTCTCACGGCTTTCCCATCGCCAGGCTTCATCTAAATAACTTTTGGCATCTACCACATCATGTGCCCCCAGGTAACAGTTTGCCATCCATAAATAATTCATATAATAAGAATCATCCCTGGCAATTAAATTATGACATTCATTTATTGCCTCTGCATATTTTCTTTCATTATAGAGAGGTATTACTTTATTAGTAAGGACAGTATTGCAATAATCTCTATTGGCTTTTCTATAATCTATAGCTGTGGGAACAGGTGTATCAGGAGGTATATATACACTTCTGGGTTTTTTTGTAGGAACCTTAACAATAAATCTTGTAGGAGAAGGTTCCACAATAATAACAGGTGTTGGTACTGGATTATATACAACAACCGGCTTCTCAGTGGGAGATGGTTCTGTTGTTTTTGTTGGTTCAGGTGTATCTTCAGGAATTATAGAGGGAATTGCAGTATGGATATTTACTAAATTACCTGTAAAAGGTGAAGGTGTTAACTCCACTATACTTGTACTACCAGGAGGTTGTTTATTAATTATTATAAAAATTAATATTATTACCAGTAGGATATTTATAATTCCCAGAGATAAAAGTATCCAGTTTAAAGAATTTTTAGAAGAAGTTACAGGATAATATTTTTTTGATCGTTTCTCGATTTTCTCATCTAATTCTTTTATAACCTGGTCCATTATAATTTCTTCCTGTTCATTTGTAATGCTTAAAATTTTTTTTCTTCTCTTAAGGAAATCTTTATTTTCATCAGAAGGTGAATTCATATCTATGGCCTCCTTTCCTATAATTAATATTCTTTTGGAGATACATTTTTTCCTCTTGCCTCTAAAAATAAATAACCCTCTAAATTTCCTCTTGCTATAAAGAGTGCCCTATAGTAAAATATAAATATCTAATTGACTTAAAAGTTTAATAATGCCCGGATACCCTATCTTATTGTTTAGAGAGGATGATTTTATATGAAGGCACAGATTTTTGTACAATTTGAAGACAGACTTAAAAGAATTATTGAATTTTCCTCAGAAGGTTATGTTATACCGGAAAGAGTATTTTACGGTTTTACTAATGATAAAGAACCTGGTCATGATACCATCTGGTATAATCTTAATGGAAACCCTGGCAGTGAAGTAAGCAATGATTTATATAAGAGGTCAATTAAAGAGTTACCTCCAATTTTTATTTATGAAGGTTTTCGAGTAAAGGTAAATCCTTATATTACATTCAAAAAAATTATCTACCGTGTCAGATACTGCTATAAATACAGGGATTCTAATCAGTATGATGTTAATAACTATTCAGACGCCATGGAAGTTTATTATTGCCCTGCACCTACAAGGGATTTCTGGGAGGCAGTTACTTACTGAAATATGATTTAAAAATGAGAGTCCTGAAAATACTGGAACTCTCACATTATTATAAAAAGAAAGATACTTATTGAGATGGGCATAATAAATTATTTTATCTTCACACGTTTTCTTAAAAGCTCATGCTCAAATCAGTAACAGGTAAATATCTTCTATGTTATCTAGATTCCCGGTAGATCTTCAGGCCGACAGAAAATACTATTTTCTTGAACAGAATACCTCCATAATAACGGAATTTGGTGAATATATAAGGCAGGAAACAAAGAAAGCCCTCAACAATTTGCTATTAAAAGAGTTATTGAAAGAAAAAGATAATAGCCATATTACAGTAAGGAAATGTAGAAAAGATTTAGAATTAAATCCTGATGACCATGTGGCTAATACTCAACTTGGTAAAGCTTATCTTATAAAAGAAAAAATTAATATGGCCATCAGGCAGTTCAAAAAATCACTGGAAGTTGTCCCCAATTATAATGAAGCTCTTTATTATCTGGCTGTTACTTATTATATACAGGGTAAAATGGATCTTGCTATAGAAACTTTAAATTCTCTTCAAAGTGAACCTGACCCGATAACACTCTGTATTATGGGTGATATATATTATATGAGTGGTGAAATATCTGATTCTATAAAGTATTTTATGAGAGCTATAGGAAGAA
>Ga0302241_1002362_pt1 | contig 11476 bp, 6 predicted proteins | sample AAG_UR_Arg_MG_FD_193532 | JGI IMG/M metagenome (GOLD analysis project Ga0302241, IMG submission 193532) | Enriched activated sludge microbial communities from anaerobic digester in WTTP, New Holstein, Wisconsin, United States - AAG_UR_Arg | ecosystem: Engineered > Bioreactor > Anaerobic >...
GGCTCAATGATTTCAAGCTTACGGAGAATTTTAACCTGATGGAGTTTCAGTGTCCGTGTTGCCACACGGTAATGCTCTCCCCGAGCCTTGCGCTGAAGCTTCAGTCGCTGAGGCTCAAGTGGGGAGGCCCTCTTATCATAAACAGCGGCTATCGCTGCGAGAGGCACAACAGGGAGGTGGGCGGAGTTGAGAGGAGCCTGCACAAGCGTGGCATGGCCGCCGACGTGAGGGTGGCGGAGAAGGACCAGCCTTGTTTTTGCGCGCTCGCCCTTGAGGCGGGTTTCGCGAGGGCGCTTCCATACGGAAGGCGCGGCTTCGTGCATCTTGAGATCGGAGAAAATTAACGGACATGGAGACTGAAAATTTTTGGGCGGACAGCGAGAACGGCGCGCTTCTGCTCTCTTACGGGCCGCTTGTGCGAAGCGTCGCGCGCAGGTATTCGGGGCGCGGGGCCGAGTACGAGGACCTTATACAGGAGGGTTACTTAGCCCTTATGAGCCTTATTCCAAAGTGCCGAGACAGAAGCTGGCTGCCGCTTTTTTTAAGGAACCACCTTCCGGGGTACGTGCGCGCGGCGGCCGGCAGGCTCAGGAAAAGCGCCGCTTTCTGCACTGTGGCGCTTGAGGACGTGGAGGAAGTGCTGAGCGAGGACAAGAGCGCGTTTCAAAGGGGCGAGTGCGAGCTTTACGATCTGCTGCGCGGCGTGCTTACGAACGAGGAGCTTGACATCACGCAGGCTCTGATGGAGGGCTTCAGCCAGAAGGAGATAGGGGAGGCGCTTGGCATAACGCAGCAGGCTGTAAGCGCGCGGGTCAGGTGCATCAGGGACAAGCTGAAACCGATAGTGCGCGATATGTGAAAGGCAAAACGGCGGGACCCCGCATGGGATCCCGCCGTTTCAGTCATTCGCGTTTTTTTCTTCTGATAACGGACTTAAGCGCGCCTAGGTCTGACGCTACGGCGCCCTTCAAATAGCCTATCTTGGAGGCCGTATCGGGGTCTGCGGACGATACGCGCAGGAAGTGTCTGATGAACGCGGCGAATATGCCCAGGAAGATTCCGAGTATCGTAGCTAACACGACGATCTTCTTGCGCTGCGGGTAACTCCTTATCTCAGGCTTCGTAGGCGGGCTCAGCAGCTGTATGACGAGAGGCTCCTGCGACTCCCTGATCTTGGCCGACTCGTACTGGCGCAGCAGTATCTGAAATAGGCTCTCTCTGAACTTGAACTCGCGGAAGAGGTTGGCGTACTCGGCCGAGGCCTCGGGCAGCCTCGAGAGCCCGACGCCGGAGATCGGTTTAGTGCCGGTGCTTGCCCTGTTTTCCTCAAACTGCTTTTTTATCGCGGCGTACTCGGCCTCAAGCCTCTTTACCTGCGGGTTGGCCTCCGTCGCGAAGCGGCGAGCCGACTTGAGCTCTATCTCCTTTGCGACGACGCGCGCCTGAAGCGACGAGAGCGCGGCAAGGTCGGACGGGGCGCCGCCCATTCCTATCATGCCCGTCTTCTTCTGGTACGCTATGAAATCCCTCTCGGCCTTCATGAGATCGTCGCCGCTCTGTTTGATCTGGCCTTCGAGGAAGAGCCTCTGCTGCGCCGACGGCGTGACGGCTATGTTCTGCATCACGCCGAGCGTCTCCTCGAACACGGCTCCGGCGAGCTTCATAGCCATATCTGGCGAAGTGTCGCTCACGGAGACGGAGATTATGCTCGTCTTCTTGTCTACATCGGACTGTATGCTGTCCGACAGCGACGCGCGAACGCGCGTCCTGAGCCTGGGCTCTCCTGTCACTGACTGGGGCAGGACCGTGTGCATAAATCTTGGGATCATGCCTTCCGAGGGTCTTTTCTGCAGGTCAAAACTGTCTATTATACGGTCGAGCACTGCGTTGCTCTTCGTGACGCCGACTATCGTGTCGGCGGCGGTGGCCCCTATGCCTCCTGCGAGCTCCCCAAGCCCGGATGCCGCAAGCATGGCCGCTGCCCCGGACTTTACGCCGCCGTCCGGCGGCATTATCTGGACCGTGCTTTTGTATATGGGTGTTGCAAGCAGCGTGTATATGATGGCAGCGAGCGCGAAGAACACAGTGACCTTGGCTATAAAGCGCCTCTCCTCCGCCATGATGACGAGAAGGTCGAGCAGCGAGACCTCGTATGCCGTGCCTTCTTCAGCGCCGCCGTGTTTTTTATCCGTCATGACGCCGTCAGTCGTTGAACACATAGTCTATCGCCGCCACTCCTACGACCATTTTGTAAAGTATGTCCATGATGTCCGTCGCGTTGCGCAGGCTCGGTGTGAACGTGAGTTTCTCGGGCACTACGACGAAGTCACCTTCCTCGAGCGTGCGCGGCTTATTGCCGTTAAATGCCCTGACGGTCGAGCCGTCGGCCTTCAGTATGTATGTCCTCTTCGGGTTGGCAGTCGGATTGTAGCCTCCGGCCTGTTTTATGTACTCCGTGAACGGGCTTCCAGCGCGGTAGACGAACGCTGACGGAGTCAGCACCGAGCCTATGACCTGCACTGTGCCCGGCCTGTCTGGGATGTGGAGCCGGTCTCCCTCCTGGAGCTCTATGTCGTACGCGCTGCCCTTTATCAGCTTTATGTCCTTGGGCAGCGATATCACGAGCCTTCCGGATGCCTTGAGGTTCTTGAGCGTGTCGATGTACTTCTCCTTCTGAGTCACGCTGGCCTGGGCGAACGTGACGTCCTGCTGCTTCACCGCGGTCGATATCGCCTGGTTCGCGGCGGCCATGACCTCGCGCTCGAGCTTCGCCACCATCTCGTCGATGTTCTTCTGCTGGTCTGCCCTAATGCTCTCGCGGATGAACACCGCGCCGCGCAAAAACGCGTCCTGCGCGAAGCCGCCCGCGCGCTCTATGAGCGATGAAAGCCGCTCTCCGCGTTTTACTGCGTAGCTGCCGGGGTAGAGCACTCGCCCCGTTATAGTAGCGCTTCTGTATATGTTCCAGTCGGGCACGGTCCGCACGAAGAAGTAGTCGTCGCGACGGAGCGTTATCGGGTTGCCGTTCATTATGTCCTTAAGTCGCACCATAGTGCGCGTCGTGACGGGGCCGCCCGGGCTCACAGTGACGCGCGTGAGCTCCCCCTCGTCTGCCGCTGTGTACATGAGGCCGCCCGCCCTCCTGATGACGTCGGCAAGAGTTGTGACGTTTTCCTCTATCGCGTAGACTCCGGGCTGGACCACCGCGCCCGCGAGCCTCACCGTGAACATGCCGCCCGGGACGGCGAACAGCTTCACAAGGTCGCCGTCAAAGATGGGCTGGTTTTTCGCGCCCGGCGAAGCTATGTCCGTCTCAAACGCCGTCCTGTATGAGTTGTCCACGACGCGCACCACCTGCACGCGCCCCTTGTAGGCGCCCGATGTCAGGCCTCCCGCAAGATCTATCAGCCCGCCGACAGTCCTTTCTTTGCCGGTCAGCTCGTATATCGCGGGCCTCTTCACGTTGCCGGCTGCAGCCGCAAGCGCGCCGACTGTCGGGATGAAGACGATGTCGCCGTCCGCAAGGCGGACGTCTCCCTTCCTGTCGCCCCTTAAGAGTATGTCATAAGCGTCAAACTTAGCTACCGACCTGCCGCCTCTTTTCACCTCAATGGCGCGCATTGAGCCTGAGAGGGCAGGCCCTCCGGCCTGAGATAGCACGTCTACGAGCGTAGCCATCGAGGATACGGCGTAAGCGCCGGGTTTTGCCGCGTGTCCCGTCACATAAACGGTTATCGTGTGCAGCCTGCCCATCGTCACGTTTATCTCAAAATCGGTGAATATCCTGCGGTACGCGTTTTCCACGACCTTCTCAAGCTGCCCGAACGTGAGGCCTGCCGCCGTGACAGTGCCTGCCTGAGGCAGGTTGAGCGTGCCGTCCCTGTCGACGTATACACTGGCGCGTATCTCGCTGTATCCCCAAAGGTTTATCCGCACCTCATCCCCGGGGGCCACGACATAGTTCGGTCCTACGGGCGCTAAAACAAGCGAATCGCTCCTCGCTCTCGCGAAGAAGTCGGAGCCGAACCTGCGCAGCCTCTCGCGCAGGTTGTTGAACATGTTGCTGCCCGTCACTTCCCTTGGGTCTAGCCTCGCGGATGTCTGTACCTCGGTGCCGAGCGCGGGAGCAGGGCCGAGCTTATGTTTGTCGTCGTCAGGAGCTTTTTCCGTGACAGTTGTGGAGTCGGGTTCCGTCGAAGTCTGGTCCGTTATGTCGGGGAAGTTTTGCTGCTGCTGCTCGCCGCTTCCCTGTCCCGTGTCCGTGTCCGCGTTCCCGCCAAAGCCGCTTCCGTCCTGGTTGACGAATATATCGCCCTGTCCTGAATCAGCCCCGGAGCCTGAGAAGTAACCCGGCGCCTGAGCCGCGGTCTGCGCGTATGCGGGATGCAAATGCGCGCCGAAAAGTAAGAGCCCCAGGAGCAGGGCTGCCGTTGTGATGCGGTTGAACATTTCATAAAGACCCCCTGAAAAGGCATATCGTAATGTTAAAGCGTTTAGATGAGGATACTAAAGTATTATATGCAAATAACAAAAAATAGACAATGCGAAATGTTTCGCTATGCCTTAAGCCGGCAATGACGCCGCGATGTCATTTAATTTTCGTCGCCGTCATCGCCGTAATCAGGCGTACCGAAAACGCGGTCAAATATGCCGTGCGTCTTTCCGTGCGGTTCCTCGGGCTTTTGGGTCGCGTCAATGCCCTCAAGCAGACGCTCCATGAGGTGCGGCAGCTCCTGTTCGAGCCTGTCGGGCCGCAGCTGTCCAAGCAGCTTTTCAGGCGGCATCCATGCGCCCGGCATGACGCCGGCAAAGAGCCTGAACGTTGAAAGCAGCGTGAACTCCTCGTCCCAGCAGGAGGCAAGCGGAAGCCCGCTGTCTTCAGGCCAGAGCGGTATATGCAGTATCATGCCGGCATCGGTGTAGCTCCTGCCCTCAGTCTTCCTGTCAGTGTCGGTGAAGTAGAAGCCGACGGACGTGTCGTCCCAGCTGCGCACCGCGTCCAGCCGCCATCCCCTGTCTCCGTCCGCGAACTTGCCGTATCTTGCGGTTATGTCGGCGTCGTACTCAGCGTCATGGTAGCCGCCCTCGGCCCAGTACGCGGCGCGCCAGTCGTTGTCGCCGTTCTCGGGTAGGTAATAGGCGCGCCCGTTATAGTAGTCGCGCCTGTAGTCGGCAAGCCCTGCGAAGGAATTGAAGTCGCGTTCCTTGAAGACGGACGCGCGGGCGCCGGCCCAGAAGGGGGATCTCTTTGCGTAAAGGCGCCCCCAGAAGTTGCCTCCGAAGTAGTTTCTGTCTATCCAGCCCGCTTCGCCTAAAAACCACAGGTTCGAGTCTGCCTTGTACGCATAGCTCAGCACGCCCTGCCAGATGCGCGTCTCGTCGTTGATCTCGGGCTGCCACCATATGTCTATGTCGTTCACAAGAGGCTTGCGCACCTTGAGGTACGCCTCCCACCCGTTGGACGAGCGCAGGCGGCCTATGACGTCGAGGTCTGTGCGCGACATGTACGCGTCGTCCAGGGTCCTGTCTATCCTTGGCTCGTATGCGATCTCGGCCCGTATCTCAGCTCGCCCGTTTTCGATGCTTGCCCCCGGTCCTGCGACAGCCTCCCACTCTTCGCCGGGTTTCGTCCCGTATCTGGTCTTAGGAGCCCATGATATAGACGCCTCGCGCATGTCGTAGGCCTCAAGTTTGCGCATGCGCACGAGCGCAAGCTGTTCCGTGCCCATCTCTATGCGCGAAACGGGATTTCCGCGCACCATGGGGGAGCACGAAAAGAGCTGCGTGTCCCACGGTATCATATGGGACGCAAGTATTATTACGCGCGCCGTGCCTTCCGCCTGCGACGAATAGCCTATGTTCTCAAACGCCACGTGAACCTTGCGGTTGCCGGCCATGACGACGACGTTGCGAAGGCCGAAGCCTTTTTTCGCAAGCTCCTTCTGAAGGGATGACGCCATCTCGTCTATGTCGGTGCTCTCCCAGTCATTCCCCGACGGTTCGGGCGCGGATGCCTTCTTCACGCGGCCGAAAAGCGGTTTGGTCAGGTCGAACTCATATCCGACCGAAAAACAGAGCTCCTCGCCGCGCTGGTAGCTCAGGCTGCCGTCAATGCCCCACGGGCTTTTGAGCGCTACGCCGAAGTTGTACTTCTCCTTAGCGGGCCCAGGGTGCAAAAAGACGCCCGAAGCCACGTCCTGCTCGTAGTCGAGAGGGCTGTACTCGGCTTTGAACGCGAGCCAGTCGAGAGGCTCGTACGAAATCCCGCAGAAAAAGCCGTTGTACGCGTCCGTCGCATACCCCACGGTGAGCGCGATGTTCTCATGCCGCCACGTGCCCGCCGCGAAGTACGCCTTGCGTATTTCCGTCCCCATCATGTCAACGACGCCCGCGGCCACGGAAGGAATCAGGCCGCGCTGTTTCAAAAGCAGCAGTTTGAGGTCCATGGCCTTGTCCTTGTATCGGCCGTACCCGTCGCTTATTACGCGTCCGCGCTCAAACTCGGTGAGCCTGACGTTGAACTCAAACCATGGGAAGAGCCCTATGTCTGATCCCCAGTTGCGGTACGGGTAGAAGTCGTTGTAATATACGCGGCCCGCGCCGTCCTGCGGCATCTCTGCGCTGGGATACTCCCAAAGGCCGACAAGCCCCGCATTTGAATATGTTACGGCAAACGCGGGGGCGGTTTTGCAGGCGCCCGAGCATATGAAGAGGGTCAGTACAGACGCGTAAAGCAGTCTTTTAATTTTTTTCACTTTTGTCCTCCGGCCTCGGCGATTGATTAAGAGCACGCCGCATATTATACCAAAATTAAAGGGCGTGGGTGTGTCTTGACCGGGCAAGAAAAGCCCCTCGGGGGATTCCCGAGGGGCGGATGTGGCGTTAACGCGCGTACCTTATTTCCTGCCGCGCAGGCAGGCAAGAGGCGCCGCAGCTAAAAGCAGCAACCCGGCGAACCCTGCGTTGCATCCGCTGCTTCCACTAGACGAGGATACCGTCTTTGCCTCGGCTATTATCACGTCGTTTGACGAGAAGAAGTCGCTTGGGTGGTTCAGCGTGAACGACAGCTCCGTTTCGTCAAGCGTTGCGGGGAAGTAGTAATAATCGCCTGACGTACTGTATACTGCTTCGTCTTTTGCCTTTATGAACGCGTAGAGGTGTGTCTTAGCGCCGTCCGTCGGATAATTTTTCAGGGTTATATAAGCCGATTCAGGCTCGACTTGGCCAACCAAGGCTTTTTCGCCGCTAAACACCTGCTCATAGGTGTGCAAAGTTATCCTGACGGCTGTCTGTACTGATATCCTGTTTATTGAGGCGTCCGGCAGGTGTATTTTGTCCGCGGTGAAGTCACCTGGCGCAGATGGAAGCGGTGTCACATCATCAACCGAAACAGGGATGTCTGCTGATATCACGATGTCCTCGGGTGTCGGTACATACTCTACGGCCGGCGTGGGGTCAACTGTTGCCTTCGGGTTGACGTGTCCGGCCTCTTGGGCAACCGCGCAGGAGGCGAAAGAAAGAAGCGCTGCTATGCATGCCAATAAAACGATGTGCCTGAATCTCATCGGTTCATCTCTCCTCTTTTTATAGTATATTGTGCTGTGAAGCTGATCATCAGCTTCGTATAAACTTAAACTGAGGACCATATTAACGATATTTGTCTGCTAAGTCAACTATTTAATTTAATGCCACGCAGGCAAACCTGTGCCAAAAGTCCAGCTGGCCCGGCGGCACTTGCGCCCGCGCCGATCGGCTCTTATAATAATGAGGTTGCGCGTTGTCGCGCATATATATAAGGAAGTTTTTGATCCACAGCGGGGCCTATTCAATCCACAGGAGGGCGCATTTATGGCAAACGACTACAAAGACACGCTGTTTCTGCCTCAGACATCATTTCCTATGAGGGCAAACCTCTCGCAGCGCGAACCCGAGATACTGAAGTTCTGGTACGACATCGACCTTTACGGGAAGCTTAAGGATAAAAACAGGGGCAAGACCTCGTTCATCCTCCACGACGGGCCGCCGTACGCCAACGCGAGCATCCATATAGGGACGGCTACGAACAAGATCCTGAAGGACTTCGTCGTGAAGTACAAGTGGCAGCGCGGATATTTTGCGCCTTACGTCCCAGGCTACGACACACACGGGCTCCCCATAGAGCTTAAGGTGCTCAAGGAGCAGGGGATAGACAGAGATGAGATAGACCCTGTCGAATTGCGCGAGAAGTGCGCGGCATACGCCAAAAGCTTCGCCGGTGTGCAGACCGGGCAGTTCAAGCGCCTCGGCGTCATCGGGGACTGGGATCACCCATATATGACGCTTGTCCCTGCCTACGAGGCGACTCAGATTGAGGGCTTCGCGGACATGGTGGAGAAGGGTTACGTATACAAGGGGCGCAAGGCGATCTACTGGTGCACAGACTGCCAGACGGCGCTTGCGGCGGCGGAGATAGAGTACTCTGACGAGGTGTCCCCTTCGATCTTCGTGGCCTATAGCTTCACTGATGCCGGACATGTGTTCCCGGAGCTTAAAGGGCGTGACGTCGACGTCATAATATGGACGACCACGCCGTGGACGCTGCCGGCCTCAATGGCGGTGGCGGTGCACCCGCGCTTTGACTACGCCGTTTACCGCGTTGGCGATAAGTATTACCTCATAGCGCAGGGGCTTAAGGCCGAGACCGAGAGGACAACAGGCCTTGTGCTGGGGGAGCCGCTCTTTGAGTGCAAGGGGGCTGACCTTGAAAACAGCAGGGTGAGGCATCCGTTCTACGACAGAGAGGTCCCGATCGTTTTGGCCGAGTATGTCACGCTTGAGTCAGGCACAGGGTGCGTGCATACGGCTCCGGGGCACGGGACCGAGGACTACGAGACGGGCGTCCGCTACGGGCTCGAGGTGTACAACCCCGTTGACGAGACCGGACATTACTACGCAGACACCCCGATATTCGGCGGCATGTCGCTTGCCGAGGGTGAGAAGAAGATCTTCGAGATGCTGTCGGAATCGAAACGGCTTCTCGGTGCGCAGAAGATAACGCACTCGTATCCGCACTGCTGGCGCTGCAAGAAGCCCGTGATATTCCGCGCCACCGAACAGTGGTTCGTCTCCGTGGCGGATTTCAGGGACCAGGCGCTTAAGTGCATAGACGAGGTCAGATGGATACCTGACTGGGGCAAGGAGCGCATATCAAACATGGTACGCGACAGGTCGGATTGGTGCATAAGCCGGCAGAGAACATGGGGCGTGCCCATACCGGCCTTTTACTGCGAGGACTGCGGCGAGGTCATACTGACTAAGGACAGGATACTCAAGGTCGCCGAGAAGATACGTGCCAATGGCAGCAACTGCTGGTGGACGATGACGCCGGAGGAGCTGGCGGGCGAGCTTGCGTTCTGCCCGAAGTGCGGCGGCAGGCGTCTTCGCAAGGATACGGACATAATGGACGTATGGTTCGACTCCGGTTCAAGCCACGCCGCTGTTCTTGAGAACTGGGAGGACCTTCGCTGGCCTGCCGATCTGTACCTCGAGGGCAGCGACCAGCACCGCGGATGGTTCCAGACGTCGCTGCTCAACAGCGTCGCGACGCGCGGCAAGGCGCCTTACAGGATGGTGCTCACGCACGGGTTCATCATGGCCGGGGACGGCAGAAAGATGTCCAAGTCGCTCGGCAACGCGATGACGCCGGAAAAGATAATAGACAAGAACGGAGCCGACATACTGCGGCTCTGGGTAGCGTCCTCCGACTACAGAGGGGATGTGCGCATATCGCAGGAGATCTTTGATAACCTGGTGGAGCTGTATCGCCGAATACGCAACACCGCGCGCTTCCTTCTGGCAAACCTAAAAGGGTTTGATCCCGCGTCGGACTCGCTGCCGCACGCAGACCTCTCTCCTATAGACTGCTACATCCTGACGAAGCTCGAGAGGCTGCGCTCACGCGTGACGGCCGGGTTCGACGAGTACGAATTCCATCAGCCGATGACGCTTATACATCAGTTCTGTGACAATGAGCTGAGCTCGTTCTATATAGACGTGAGCAAAGACAAGCTTTACGCTGATGCGGAGCACGCGCGCGTCCGCCGCTCCATACGCACCGTGATGTGGGAGACGCTGTGCGCAGTCACGAGGATGATGTCGCCGGTGTTGTCCTACACGGCGGAGGAGATATGGCAGAACATGCGCGAGATGGACCCGTCGCTGCCGGAGAGCGTATTCCTGTCTGACTGGCCCGGCGTCTTAAACGAAGGGGTTGACCCGTCGACAGAGGACCTGTGGGACAGCGTCATAGACGCAAGACAGGGCGTGCTGCGAGGGCTTGAGGCCGCACGCAGGCTCGGCGTGATAGGGCATCCTCTTGACGCCGAAGTACAGATAAAGCTGGGCGAACGTTACGCTAAGCTCGCCGGCCTCATAGACGAAGAGACATGGGAAAACGTGCTGATAGTCTCGTCATGCTCGACGGTGGACGATGTGCGTGCCGAAGTCGTCCATGAAGACGAGACGACGGGGCTGACGGTAGGCGTGAGCAGGTCTTCGGACGAGAAGTGCCCGCGCTGCTGGAAGAGGCGCCCCGAGGTCGCGGCAGAAGGTCTTTGCCGCCGCTGCCGAGATGTGCTCGAAGAGCAGCGAAGGGGATAGCGGGGCCCAGAATATATCGTTCGCCGTGTCCGCCGAAATGGAAGGACATAGGCTTGATTTCGTGGTCTCGCGCGAGCTTGGGCTGAGCAGGGGGTTTGCGCAGAGGCTTGTTAAGGACGGACGCGTTTCGCTGTCGCCGGATAGGCGCGTGAAGCCGTCCGTCAAAGTTTTTTCCGGAGAATCCGTCGAAGTGTCCATGCCGCCCGTCGAGTCCCTCGAGCTTGAACCCGAGGACGTCCCGTTTGACGTGGTCTGGTGCGACGACGACATCATAGTCGTAAACAAGCCGGCCGGCCTCGTCGTGCACCCGGCTCCGGGACATTGGAGGGGAACGCTCGTACACGGGCTCCTTTACAGGTTTCCCGAGATGGGGATACTGAACGGCGTAAGGAGGCCCGGGATAGTGCACAGGCTTGACGCCACTACGTCCGGCCTCATGGTGGTCGCCAGGAGCGGACTTGCGCAGGAGGGGCTTTTCAGGGAGTTCAAGTCGCGCAGGGTGGTAAAGGAGTACCTCGCCATGTGCTGGGGCACGCCGCCGGCGCCTGAAGGCGAGATACGATATCCCATAGGCAGGGATCCGTACAACAGGCTGAGGATGGCCGTAACAGAGGACGGCAGGGAGGCCAGAACAGACTACAGGGTGCTTTGGAGCAGAAACGGCTTCTCGTTCGTCATGTGCCGGCTTCATACCGGCAGGACGCATCAGGTGCGCGTGCACATGAGCGCCATAAACTGCCCGCTTGTGGGCGACAGGCTCTACGCGCCGTCTAAGAAGTCGCCGCTTGACGAAAAGACGATCTTCCTGCACGCGTGGAAGCTCTCGTTCGCGCATCCA
>Ga0302241_1002374_pt1 | contig 11408 bp, 7 predicted proteins | sample AAG_UR_Arg_MG_FD_193532 | JGI IMG/M metagenome (GOLD analysis project Ga0302241, IMG submission 193532) | Enriched activated sludge microbial communities from anaerobic digester in WTTP, New Holstein, Wisconsin, United States - AAG_UR_Arg | ecosystem: Engineered > Bioreactor > Anaerobic >...
TATTAAGATATTCAGAAAGAAGAATATGGATTATATAAAGAATATCTGGGAAAAGATATGTAATCCAATAAAACTAAAATGCGACTGGGAATTAGTTAATTTAATAAAATTAATTAATACCGAGAAGGATAAGGTTAGCTTCTGGCTAACAACGTCGTCTTCGAGAAAACTTATAAGTAGATACTCCTATTTATAGGTTTTTATAGATTTAATTCGACGGTTTAATGCAAAATTCCTCAGTAGAAATAAATGATGTCAAAAAAAGAGGAAGAGTAAAACAGAGTAAATATAAAAACCTGCTTGACCGATTAAATAAATATCGTAAAGAGATGTTAGCATTTATGTATGATTTTAAAGTTCTCTTTGATAATAATCAAGCTGAAAGAGACATAAGAATGACAAAAGTTAAGGACTATCTTCTGTAGAGACGTCCCGGCGGGACGTCTCTACAATATCTGTACCTACGGAACATAGGGAAATAACGCCTGTGGAGACGAAACCTCTACCTCACACCCGGTGTGGGGCAAGTATCGTCTGAAAAACAGGAAGTCTTTCCCTTCAGAGGAAGGTAGTTCACTACCTGGAAGCATAAAATACCGGTACCATTCCTCCACCCTGATGAACATTTATTATAGCTCCTGATGCGGCCCTTACATAGGCCCCTCCAAATATTCCATCATAGGCCCAGAAATTTATATTTACATTTTTAGGCAGGAATCCCAGGAATTTTCCATCTTCCACAACAGGGAATTCATCACTGGGAATGGGTACCATTTCCTGCACTACATAGGTATTACCGGGTTCCAGGGCAGTTTTTAATGTAGATGCCCATTCTTCATCCGATACAGCGGGTCCTACGATTACACCATGTCCGCCATAACCGGAATTGGGTTTTAAAACAAGGTGTTCTCTGTTCTTTCTTATAAAATCAGGGAGATTTACTTTCTCTCCACATACTTCTGTTTCCAGATCTCTTACAAGTCGGGTGAAAGGAATATACTTATCAATGACTTCCAGTTCTTCCTCTGTAAAGAGATAGGCATATTTCCTGTCATGCATAATGGCCAGAACAGATTTTAATCCTCCCACACGGGAACAGAAGGGATTGATAAAGCAGATATTTCCATCTTCATATGCTTTAAGAGCTGCTTCTGTATGGCCGTAATAAGGAGGATCCAGAAATTCCTGAACGGCATCACGATAAATAACGTGCACTTCTTTACCATCTTTTGTGAGTTTCTTTCCGTCATATTCAAAATCCCTGGGATCAGCATATATAGCATGATAACCCTTGTCATTCAGAACATCTACAATTACTTTTACATCGGAGAGTATTGTAGAATCTGTTGCACAGACTACGGCGAAAAGAGGTTCTTTTACAGGTGTTATACCTTTTACCTGACAGAACTCGTGATACTTTTTGAGTAGCATACCTGTATGAGTATCAAGGAATTTATCTGCATCTAAAGAGAAGTTTTCACTTAATTTCTTTATTGAAGGAAGTTTTTTAAACATATCCACCATAACGTCATGCCAGCCCATTCCTGAAGGACTGTCACAGTTAAACTCAATAAATTTTATATCTCCGTTTTCAGGCGTATAAAAGGCATCTAATCGAGAAACAATCTGGCGCCTCGGATAAACCTGACTCATCTTTGCATATTTTTCCACCAGATCTTTTAATTCCAGTAGATTTTTAAATTTTGGATCCACAAAAAATGCTTCTGCCACCTTTTCAATGGCAGACATAATATTATTGGTGGCATGCTGAAAAGAACTTTTTGCCTTTTTATCCACTATATAAGGTTTTAAAAAGGTCGGGAAAGGTTTCCCTTTCATGGTCATATCATATTTGGCCATTTCAATAGCAAGATTCTTCATCTCAGTTTCAGGATCACCTTCTGAGAGGATTTTTTTAAAGTGATCATTGACTTGTTTGACTATAGACATAATTAACCTCCTAAATAATTAAAAACTAAAATCTATATTAACAAATAAAATTTATAAACTCAATCCTTTTTAAAAAAATAATCACTTCTTTTTAGAACTGCTGTAATGTGAGAGAGTTATCAGTGAACAGTGAGGAGATCAAAATACCTCACAGTTCAGGGCTTACCTGATTTTTGCTGGATTTTCAGTGAATCTTCTCTGGCTTTTTTCGCATCTTCATATTCAGGATCAAGTTCCAGTGCTCTATCAAAACATATTATGGCATCCTGGAACTTCCCATTTTTATGTAAAGTTATTCCTTTGTAATACCAGTTATAGATATATTGTGGATCAAGTTCTATGGCTTTATCAAAGCAAGTAAGAGCTTCTTCATATTTCTCCTGATCTTGAAGTGTTCTTCCTTTATTATGCCATGCATAAGAGTACCTTTGATTAATCTCCAGAGCTTTATCAAAACATTTAAGAGCTTCTTCATATTTACTCTGATAATACAGACAAAGGCCTTTACCATTCCAGGCATAAGTATATCTCGAATCAAGCTCCAGAGTTTTATCAAAACATTTTATGGCTTCCTCATCCTGAGCTTTATAAAACAGAACCAGGCCTTTGTTATACCAGGCATCAGAATAATTCGGAGCAACCTCAATAGCTTTATCAAAATATACAATTGCTTCATCATATTTATCCTGATTTATGAGTTCTATACCGCTGTTTACCAGATCTAAAGGTGATTCTACCCTGGCAAGTGAAAAACTATTTGTTAAAGCAATTAGAAGCATAAGAGTCAATATGATTTTATACATGTTCCAGCCCCCCATTATTTAGAATGCTATTTGAGAAGATAGCAGATTAAATGCCAAATTCGTTAACCTCTGTAAAAATTCCTTCCAGGAATTTGTAGATTATAGTATAATTCTGTATTATGGAGTCATTATTTTTAGAAGGTAAAATTAATGTGAATGAAGAATAAAGCCAAGGCTTATTATAATAATGCCCTGAATGCAGATAAACACTGTGAAAGAGCCAGAGAAGGACTTAAAAGCCCTGGGATTTATTAAAAATGAGGGATAGTATGTTTCCTGTGCTTTCATATGTCAAACCAACTGGAGAATATGTGACATTACCTCTGGAAAGTAATGAAATCAGATTTGGTAGAAATACCGGTAATAATATAATACTTGATTTTGACAGGGAAGCCTCCGGTAATCACGCCAGAATTATCTGTCAGAGTAATAGATATTTTGTAGAAGATCTTAAAAGTACTAACGGTACCTATATTAATAATAATCGTATAAATGAAATAACAGAACTAAAACAAAATGATAAAATATTGATTGGCAAAGTGGAGTTTCTTTTTACCATGCCATCTTATGCACCTTCTTCCACTCCGGGGACAATTCCTCATCAATCTTTTTCTCATGCCTATCTCCATACTGCTCCTTTATCAGTAAGGCAGAGTCCTCTTGACTATCATTCTATGAAGAACAGACAGACTGTAGGACGTGATCCCAAAAGCGATATCAGTCTCAATCATCCCCAGGTTTCTTTTAAGCATGCAGAAATACAGCAATCAGGTTCAGGTTACATAATAACAGACTCGGGCAGTACAAATGGAACATATCTTAATAATCAGAGAATAAAAGGTTCTGTTCCTCTAAAAATCAATGATGTAGTTCAGATAGGGCCTTTTAAATTGATGTTTGATGGAAATCGACTTGCCCAGGTCTGTGAACATGGAAATATAAGAGTTGATATTGCAGGACTCTCAGTTATAAGGACTAAAAAAAAGATATTAAATGATATTTATTTATCTATAAAACCCCAGGATTTTGTGGCAATAGTGGGAACCTCCGGGGCAGGGAAATCAACCCTTTTGAAGTCTCTCTGCGGTGCAGCCTTTGCTGAAGAGGGTATTGTAAAGGTAAACGGTGTTGATTTCTATGACAACTTCGAATCTTTCCGTTCCATTCTGGGTTATGTTCCCCAGGATGATATAATCCATAAGGAACTATCAGTTGAAAAGGCCCTTAAATATGCAGGTGAATTGCGTTTACCCTCTGATACTACCTCAGAAGAAACGGAAAAGATAATAACAGATACTCTTCTAAAACTTGAGATGAAGGATCATATCCATAAAGCTGTTCGATCTCTCAGTGGAGGCCAGAGAAAAAGAGTTAGTATAGGTGTTGAAATGCTTACAAATCCTTCTCTTTTCTATCTTGATGAACCCACCTCCGGTCTTGATCCTGCTACAGAAAGAAATCTTATGCAATTACTGAGAGACAGAGCAAAAATGGACGGCAAAACCGTCCTCTGTGTAACTCATGTAACAAAAAACGTAGATCTCTGTGATAAGATTATAGTTATGGGAACGGGAGGATTTCTCACATTTTACGGCACTCCCCGGGAGGGACTCAAGTTCTTTGGAGTAACCGATTTTACAGATATTTATGATAATATTAAGACTGCTGATCTGGCAAGGAAATGGTCAGAAAAGTTTTATTCCTCTGAGTATTTTATAAAACATATAGATAAACCATTATCAGAAGTGGGTCTTTCTCTGTCCACACCTTCCTCATCCGGGGGTGTAAAACAGGGAGTTGGCCCCGGTAAGAATACCTCTTCTCCTTTCAGACAGTTCTTTACACTTCTAAAGAGATACTGGGATATTAAAACCAGAGATCCGGGTTATCTTATCTTTACTGCTGTTACACCTGCTCTGGTATGTTTTTTACTGGGTCTTACCTTTAAAGGAGATGTTCTGAAATTAACAGAGAAAGGAGAAAACTTCGGAGATGCCACACAGCTGGTATTTCTTCTCTGCTGTATTGCCCTGTGGTTTGGCTCATCCAACCCCTCTCTTGAGATTATTTCAGAACTTCCCATTTATTTACGTGAAAGAATGATAAATCTGAGACTCTTCCCTTATGTAATGTCTAAAGTTCTTGTTCTCGGATTTATGGGCATAGTTCAATCAATCCTTATGACTCTGGTATTACTTTTATTTTTTAAGGATATGCCCCGCGAATTATCAAAACTGGTTATCTTTACTTCAGGTGTATTTCTTGTATTTCTTACATCCATATGCCTTGGTCTTTTTGTTTCGGCCTTTGCCAATAAATCGGAAAATGCTTCCAGTGTTCTTCCTATAGTACTGGTAGCACAGGTTATATTATCAGGTTCCATAGTTCCCCTGGGTAAAATGAATTTACTTCCTCAGATGATAACCTTTGTTATGCCCAGCAGATGGGGTTTTACCTTTATAGGTGAGGCTCTCAGAATTGATGAGTTATTGAACAGGGCCCTGGATAAATATGAACCTATTTATGGTGATTTTAAAATGTCTTTTGGTTCAACCCTTATACCCCCGGGAAATGACATAACCTATGCTATGTGGGTACTGATTATTCTATCTGTAGTCTTTTTGATTCTCTGTTGCCTTGCCCTCTGGGAGAAAGAAAGCAGAAGAGTTGATTTTATTTAAAATCGATCAATCCTCCATTATTTAACATTTTATTATAATAGTTTATATTGATTTTTCCTTTCCAATTTTGTAAGATAATTCCACCTGTAAATTTTTCTGTGATAAAAGCTGAAAAATAGAATCCTAAAGAGTAATGTATGTACACCTGTCTCTGTCCGGGCTCTGAAGCAAAAGATATGCCGTCAAAGGAGAAAGTTATAACTTAAATAAATACAAAAACGTATATTCTGTAATAACAGATTTTATTGTAACAGGATCATAGATTTTGCGTAAGAGCCCGGGCAGGAACAGGCTTGTGAGATGAATACTAACTTACCTGTTGCCGTACCAAATTATATCTTCACAGAATTATTTACAGAAAGAGATAAGTTTATGTGTTTAAAAAATTAAGACAGGAGTTTGAAAAATGGAAATTACTTTTTTCGATGACAAGATGGATCCGGTTACAGAACACGACTGGGTGATAAATGCAATTAAATATCTCTATAAAAATAATGTTATTAATTTAGTCTGCACCAGAGAATCCGGTATTTCATCAATAGTTCAGCAACAATTTAAGGGTGTTAATATTTACCTCTTTAATCGTGACAGGTTTTATACTCAGAACCCTGAAGAACTCAGTGAAATCAGTTCTTTTCTGGGAAGTAAGAAAACTATAGTCTGGCTTACATCTCACTATCAGGATGGAACTACACCTATGAAGATATGGTCTTACATAGCTTCCGGTAAGGACAAAAATATCACACTGGTAATTAAAACCGCTACTCTTCGTGATGAATTTACCCGTGAAAATTACTATCCTGAAGAGGGGAAGTTTGTAGGTGGGATTATTGCTGCTTCGAAAACTACAAAGAAGGATTTAATAAAGGCTTTTAATTTGCCTCCTGATAAGATACATGTGAGTTATATGGGAGTTAATCTTACCATATTCGATTTTAATAAATATGATATTGTTAAAGATATAAGGAAAGAATGGAATTTTGAACCTGAGGATATAATAATCGGTGTTGTAGGGAGTCTGGTTCCCAGAAAAGGACATAAGATGATTATAGATGCTTTTTCTCAGGTTTATAAAGACTTTGACAGAGCAAAACTGGCTATAGTGGGAAGAGGTGAGTTAGAAGAAGAATTAAAGCAGATGTGTAAAAATCTGGGTGAGAGAGTCAGATTTCTTGGATATCATACACAGGTTGCTTCTCTTATGAAAATGTTTGATATTTTGATTTTAGCAAGTGATCGGGAAGGTGGAATCCCACGGGTAATAACAGAGGCTATGGCCATGAAGACAGCTGTAATATCACCTGATCTGGGGGCTATATATGAACTGGTCAGGGATGGAGTTAATGGCTATTTGATAGAACATAGCAATTCTGATATAATTTCGGAAAAATTGCACCTTCTTCTTTCTTCTCCGCCTCTATTAAGTGAAATGAAAACCAATGCTTTAAAATCAATAAAAGAATTTGATCGGGAACTATGGCTGGGAAAACTTGAAGATAGTTTTTCAATAATATGGAATCAGGTATATAAAATATAGTAATAGATTGCATATTCATCCTGGTTAAACTATAATAGAATTTACATACTCTAAAACTTCAGGAGGCCCTTATGAATTTATATAAAATTTCTGCGGAAGATCAGACTCTCTGTATAGAAAAAATATCACAACTCTTTATAAAAGAGGAAAAACCGGCAATAATTTTATGTGACAGAAACTCAAAAACAGATCTCATAGATAATTTCATTTCTTATTATGACGTAACAATAAAAGAAGAAATAGAACAAATCTCTCCTGTAGATAATGTGGTAACTTATTCCAGAAAAGATATTCCTCTGGCACTTTTTGCCATGCCCCTTTTTATGGATGGAAAAACAGTGTTTATAGAGAAGACAAAACTGGAAAAAGCCGGAGAATTTCCCCGAAAAAATCTTATAATCCTTGGCACAGAAGAAATTTCTGAAATTCCTGATGGAATTACTTTATATAAACTTAAGACAGAAGAAGATATACTCAAATTTAAAGAGAAAGCTGTTTTTTCAACACTTGTAATAATCAATTCCACAGATCTATTCAGTAAAGTAACAGATATGATAACAGATTATAAATGTCCCTTTCTGTCTATACTTGGTGCTTATATTGCTGCAATTAAAGGCGGTATTATACATGATGTCGCTTCTTTATCTCCGGCGGGACTGGAAATCGACAAAGCCATAAATTCTTCTCCTTATTATAAAGAAGTTACTACTGTTATACCTGTGGGAACACCGGGGAGTCTTCCTTTTGTGCAGACCGAGATCCCCGACTTTATTGTGGGAAACAACTGGAAAACTGATAGTATAAGGGATTATACTCTCTGGAGAGATGATTATATAAGGGCTACTCATGGCAGAATTCAGGGGCTTAACATATTGGATGGGTCCCTACTTTTTCAGAGAAGTTTTCTGTGGAGGAAACTCCGATCTTCTCTTAATCTGAAGGGCTTTTCCTCTTCTGACAGTGTGACAACCCTTGAAAAAATTGGTTCTGCTGCAGAAATTCCCACTCTCAGGACAAGTGCAATTTTGCTATCTCAGAATCTTAAAGATGCCGGATGGGATATGACAGAACTTTATGGAAAAGATAACAGTTATTCCAATATAATAGAAAATCTTAAGAATTCTCTTCTTTGTTATATAGGTAATCACGGTATACTCCTTTATATCAGATGCGGGGAAAAATGTCTTGGCGCCCTTGATTTACCGACTCTTCCACCGGTTCAGATCTACTGTTTTAGCTGTATTACTACAAGAACTACGGGACTGTGGCTTTCAACAAATGATATAGACTGGGAATATGTAGATGTTCCTCTGGAAAGAAATGTACCCCTCAATGCTATAAGACAGGGTGCATCGAGTTTCCTGGGTATGCTTATGTGTGGTTTTGAGGTGGAAGGGGATGTGCTCATATCGGAAGTTTTGAAAAATATGATCTTTTTTGGTCATACCCTGGGAGAAGCAATAAAAGAAGCCAAAAATACTCTTACTGCTTCAGTAAAAGCTTCTCTTATGGCAATGGAAGGAGAATCTCTCGGTAATTATCAGTTGTCCAGATATTATAACAGGTTTACCGTTTATGAATGTGAACTTTACGGAGATCCTGACATGAAATTGCCGGTAAAGAGGCAAAAGGATAATTATGCATATATTCAAATTGAAGATGATAATAAGGGAACTAAAGAGATCTCAATAAATATTCCTCCCGGTGTATGGAAAGAAATCGAATTACCTGTGGGAGAAAAATCACAGAAAATGTACTATACCAGAAATTACAGAACTTTTTATCCGAAGACTCCCCATTCGGTTCTTGCTGGAAGCATGCCTGTAGATAAAGATCCGGAAAACCATATAGCCAGAGAAAATATTGGTTACTATAACTTCAAGATAAAAACAGAGATTCCAAAGGGCCATACTGTAAAATATATAGAACTGAAAGATGTAAAACTCCTGGATGCTTACAATTTTAACGGTAATAAACTGGAAGGGGTGGATCCTTATAAAATCTTCGGTAAAGGGAGAATAAGAACGAGCCTCTTTAAAGATGCAGAGGAAGTGGATATCCTTTCTAACTGGCCTTTTACACTGGAAAAAGATGTGGATAATGAGATTTTATGGTTTTTTATTCCCACATCAATGGTGGCAGAAAAGGAAAAAATTATAGCCAGACTTGCCTCTGCCAGATTTCTAATTCATTACTGTAAGGGAGTTACAGTAAGAGGAAGAATAAACTCTCCCGATGGAACTCCTCCGGATGCTTTTATTACTTTTATTTCTTCTGAGAGAAAGAAAAGAAGAATCGATACTGATCTTTCCGGGAATTATTCCCTTAGCCTTCCTTCGGGAAAGTATTCCCTTCTTGTAGAAGCAGATCTCCATGTTTCTTACAGAGAAGATATTTTTATTCCCGAAAGTGATATGGTAAAAAATATCAGTCTTTCTCTGAAAGAGACTTATCCTGTGACTCTGAAAGTGCAGGATTCTGTAACAGATAAACCGATCTCTTCTGCTACAGTAAGACTTTCCATTCTTTTCGGCCCCAGAGACAGAAAAATGATAGAAGAATATATAAAAGGGAAAGAAAGATATCCCCACAGATTTGTTAAAAAACTTGTAACTGATGAAAATGGAAAGATTGAAGATAATCTTCCTATGGGAGATTATCTGGTTGATATCTTTAAGAAAAAAGAAAGTGGCAGAGGAGCAATCTATCTGCGAAAAGAAGATCTCCTGGAAGTGAGGAAAAGACATAAAGAAAATATTTACACCCTGGAACCGGCAGGGACGGTATTCGGCTGTATTCTGGCCGAAGATACAGAAGAAGGACTTCCCGATGCTACTGTAATTGTGAAAATATCTACAGGAACAGAGGGGAAGGAAAAAACCCTGAGATTTCATACTGATATGAAAGGTTCTTTCGGAGCAGTAGTGCCGGCAGATCATAAATTCAGGGTTCTTGGTATATTTGAAGGCTATGAGCCGGGGGAAGAAAATAATAAGGGAGAGGGTATATTATTACACAGAGGTGAGACAGCTGAAGTTAAATTAATCTGTAAGAATAAAAAATAAGATATGTTTTATATTCAGTTATGCCATAGTCTTTCGCCGGGTAAAGGTGAACCTTTACCCGGCGAAAGAGCATCTAAAATTCTACCTCTTCAATCTCTTCAAAGTTAAAGTACGGGGAAATATCTTCTTCTAGATCTGTTGCATCCTCAATTAAACCTGCTTTAACTCCCCTCTGACACAGAGAACGATAGTGACAGTAGAAGCAGTGCCTTTTGTTATCTGTCATAGGGAATTCTTTATTTTTCAGATTTTTTATTTCCCGAATGAGTGAAATAAGGTAAGAAGAGTCTTTTTTATACTCTTCTTCACTATACTGGAAATATTCCGGATTTTCCGGGAACTGTGGAAACCAGTAAATCATCTGAATTTTTTCCGGCCGAACCATCTGACCCTCTATTAAATGAGAACCTGCTTCTTTTAAGAGACAGGAATATAATTTTGTCTGTATCCTTTCCTGTAACCATTCCCTCCGGGGCAGTTTTCTAGAGGTTTTCCAGTCTATTATAAAAAGACTGTCATTTACGGTAATAAGATCATATTTTGCCACCATACGATAACCTTCTACAGGGGTAGAAAGAATAATCTCAGGATAAAGTTTACCCGATAAATAAGGCTTATATTCAAGATAATTCTTCCACCAGAAGGAAAGGTCTTCATCTGTTATCATATTAGATATATTTTCTTCAGGGATACCAAGGATATGTTGATGGACCATTCGATGAAAAACCGTTCCCCTCTGTAATTGTTTTTCAAGTTCACTCACAGGTTCTGCCCGGATTGCCGGCCAGGATAATTTCAGTATATAACGCAATTGAAACCTTTTCGGACAATCGACATAATCCTGAAGAGAGGCCTGACTGAACTGGAAATCATCTGGTAATATCATTTTTTCCTCCGGAATATAAAATTAGGTAGTCCTAAAGAGATAGTGGTAAATATAATATCTACCCATAAACCAACGTATCATTATAATGATGTATAAACATCTATATGGCTCCTATATGGTTTTCAATCTTTTTTGAAAAAAAAAGAGTTTTTCTGACTAATCGGGATACTCTTTGCCTCATTATTTTGCAACCACCACTATGAAACGTCAGTAATTCTTGCTATACCTGCAAGTGGTACTTTCTCTAATAATAGCTTATCTATTAATTCTTTTGTAGCCTGTGAAATAGTTTTATTTTGTGGATGTTCTACAAATTGCCTGTCCCACTCTTTACACTCATATTTTTGCTTTCCCTTATGAATTATTCCATTTTTGACAGTATTTTCACTGCTACAACCAGGACAAACTATTTTTATTCTCCTTCAATTTTTTTATTTATTATATCATATCACTAGCTCTTCAGGACTACCCTTTTTTCTAATTATT
>Ga0302241_1002385_pt1 | contig 11379 bp, 14 predicted proteins | sample AAG_UR_Arg_MG_FD_193532 | JGI IMG/M metagenome (GOLD analysis project Ga0302241, IMG submission 193532) | Enriched activated sludge microbial communities from anaerobic digester in WTTP, New Holstein, Wisconsin, United States - AAG_UR_Arg | ecosystem: Engineered > Bioreactor > Anaerobic >...
TCCTGATAGATTTTCTCTTGCTAACTTTTTATTAGCCTGTGCTCTGTTGTACGCCTCTTGTGCTGGGTCACCACCTAAAAGTCCACTTAAAAATCCTGTTCCTGTTTGTAAAAGCCCTAATCCTATTAACGGGTTCATTATGCCCTCCCCAAATTTTTTATATTATTTACAATTTTTTCTTTTTCAATCTGTTTAGTCTTTAAATATTCTTCTGCTTCTTTAACTTTTTCAGAGTCTTTGCTGGTTAAGATAATAGCAATATCTCTTATCTGTGAAAGATTTATTTTTTCAATATCAACTTCTAATTTTTTTGCTACATTTTCTATTGGTTCTTTTGGTGCTTTGCCTTTAAGATAATATTGTCCGTCAAATCCTTTTTCAACTTCCTGTAATGTCATACCTAATTTTTTATAATATGCCTCATTATTTTTTGTTCCAACATCACATATTTTTAAATTTTTATCAACTATCTTTGCATATAATAACATTTATACCACCTCTATAAATTCATATACATTTTTAACGCTACAATTTTTAAATTCATACTTTGAACCATTAGGTATTTTAATAGTAAATGGAACTGTTGTGTCATTTGCATTATATATGTCCATTGTAGCAAAATCGTAAAGTACGCTATCGTAAGTGATTTTTACTCCCCAATTTACAACAGAACCTGCATTGCTTATCATAATAGCATATAAGTCAGTTGTTGCTGTATATTCAACGTCATTGCTTTTCGCAACTTCTGTTGAAAAATCAGGCATACCATTATTTACTGTCGGTGTTGGTGCAACAGTATCAACAATAGTCTTTTTATAAAGCGTTCCGTCATAATTAACAACTAAAACTAATGCTGTGCTAGTCTTATTTAACCCGATATTTTTATTCTTTAAAGTTGCCAAAATTTGTGCGTCAGTTAAGTTATCAAAAACAGTAAAAGCCGAGTCCTGTTTTTGAGTAAATAACATACCCATTAAAACATCAACATCTTTCATTGTACTTTGTAAATTTAATTTTAAAGGTTGATTCATATATTTAACTCTCTCAATGGACTCCACAATAAAACAAGTTTGTGTATTTCTGCACTTCCGTCGCTATCCCAACTAAATTTAAATTGTATCGTCTGTCCTCTAACTATTCCAGTCAAAGAGTGTAAAGTTTCAATTAGTCCTGTACTTACCGGTATCGTTATGTCTACATAATCTAACCCGTCAACACTATAAGACAATGTAATAGGAACACCTAGAGATTGATACCTAAATTTTAACTTTCTAAATAAATTCTCAAAATCAGATAAAGCAAAGTTTTTAGTTGTAAAACTACAATTATAAGCAACTCCGTCATTAGTATATCCAACATTTTTATATCTTATTGTACCTGTTGTTATATCCCCTGCAAATAAATTATTAGCACTTCTAAAATAAATAAAATTAGACTCTGTATCTTTTGTTATCCAATATCCGTCCTTATCGTAAATATATTCTATTGAATTAGTTAAGACTGTATTGTTTTCAGGCATATTTAAAATATATTTTGTCTTCCAAACTTCTGCACAAGGCGTTACGATTGTTTCAGTAGTTAAGAAATTAACAGTTATCGTATCAACGACGTTATCACTATTTGACGGGAAAGCAACCTTAAATTGAACGTATTGATAAAAAGGCATACTAGCATTTATTAGTGTATCGTATAATAATTCATAATATGTTGCAGAAGCCAAAGCACCTGCATTAACCGCACATCTCATATATATTTTTGCTAGATTTCCAGCGTCGCTTGTCCCTGTTCTGCCAAATGTTGATAAAAGCCAACCGTTTGGGTTTGTACTTGTAATTCTTAATGGTTCGCTAACATAATCATAAGCCTTTTCATTTTGTACCAAAAGACTGTCTAAAACGTGTACCGTCGGTGTTGTTGCTGTATAAATAACTTCTGGCGTAACAAGTAACTTAAACTTAATATATCGTTTTCCTGTTACCGTTAAATCATAACGTCTTGTAGTTCCTGTTGTATTGTCAGGGTCGGTTGTGTCTATCGTGCTAATGTCTCCCGAAGCAATATCACCCCAAAGAGTTCCTGCTGTATCATAAGTCGCTAAATAAATTGTTGCACTTGTTTTACCTGTTCCTGCACCGATAAAACTACCGATTGTGGTTACATTTTGTAAATCAAATCCATTTGTTGCTTCTGTATCAAATTCTTGTGAAACATAAGTATAATTTGCGTCGTCCCATACACCAGCAATATGTCCCATACGATAATTATCATAATGAACATAATTAGGGGAATTTGTATTGTTATAATATGTTCCAACACCAACACTAGTAGCTCTTTTTACTTTTATATAAACAGTAGGTGCTAAATATGTACTTATTTTAATCCAGTATTGAGTAGTTGAAGTTAGTTCCACTGTTGTTGAAAATGCGAATGTTATCCAATTTGATGATGAATACAATGGTAAATCTGAAACTAAAATATTTTCAGATGTTGCTATGGGAGTTGTGTCGTTATATTGAGTATATATAGACATATTTATATATGCAGACGCATTAGGTGCAGATGTATATCCGTACCCACCAAATATTTTTATCTTATTGATTTTATTACTGCCTAATATTAAACCACATCTAATATTAAACCCAGGTGGATAATCAGTTGCTACAACAACATCATCGGTACTTTCAAACCCAGTTGAACGATTAGGGACAGTAACAGTCAATTTATTATCAGTTCCAATAGTTACTTGGCTTCCCAAAGTTTCATAATCGCTAAATAGGTTGGTGTAAGTATCGCCAACGGTTACATTTTGTACTGCTTTTATTTCGTTGTTTAAGGTTATAATACCACTCGCACTACTTCCAGAAGCGTCCCAATCTTGTTCTTTTGTATAACTACGTTCTACCGTAACACCTGAACCTAAAGTTACATTAGTTGTTTTATCACGAATTGCGTCGTCAATTAAAACTGCCTGATTGCCGTTAAGTTTAACTACTCCGTTATCGGAAAGATAAACTAAATTACCCTCAAACAATTTAATAGTTCTATGACTTACGCAACCATAGTCGGTGTCAACTTTATTACTAGCCCATTGGTCAATGTCGCCTGATGTCATATATCTATATACGTTATGTTTTTTGAATACATATAAAAATATTTCGTTAAAACTTGCACCACCTGTTATTATTTCGCCATCGTCTTTACCAACTGTATCATAATTAAGTCCGTAAATCGGCGTCCAGCTTGTCGGGTCGTAAGGTAAACTCCAATAAATACCGTTCGGGTCTTCAATCGTGCTTAATCCAAAAAGTCGTTCTTGATGTATAAATAAGTATCTAAGCCCTTGCGGTGTAACGCTGTTATTCTTGTCTGCTGTTGCAAGTCTATCATATTGATGTGTGTCCGAACCTATAAAGTAAGTATCGCCACCTGTAAAAGCATCTACGGTAGTTGTTGAAGCTGTTCCAATTGTATCTGAATAAATTGCATCCCCGTGAGACGGTGTTGCAGAAGTCGTATAATAAGTCGTTCCTGAATAACTCCAAGCGTAATAATTAGTTCTATTTAAAACATAAGGTGTATATTTATTAACTACCAAAATACAACTCGTTGAATAACCTGTATTACTTATAACTGGGTATTTGCCATTAGTTATGTATAATTTATCGTTATATTGTACCATTTCAACATTAACAGTAGCGTCAAAAGTTAAATCAACTCCACCTATTTGATATTTAGTAAAAGTCGTTGTTCCTAATTTTGCATACCAAAGAAACCCACCACAAGCAACTACTATAATTTCTCCGTCTTCCGAGTTATTATAGACTATTCCACCCTTAATAGGTGCAGTTGCTATTTCCGTCGGATTATACTTTTGATGTCCTTTAATACTCTGCGGTATATACTTATTTGATAAGTCAACATTAACACACTCACTCATTGCGTCGTTTGGTATCATATCACTTGAAATTCTTGATATTAACCCTTCCTGCCAACTTTCCAATATAAGCTGTTCTTGTTTCATATTATCCTCGTGGTCTTAATATAACAATGCTACTCAAAGCGTCTGGATTACTACCCATTTGGTTCTTTAATAAAATTACTGCTGTATTATATTCTTGTTTATAGACTTGATATAGTTCATTTTGGTCTTCTAACATACAACGGTAAACAACTCCGTCAATTAAAGCCTGTAAAGCCCCTGTTAAAGAGTCTAACCCGTCAAACGGAACGCTTGAAGTTGTTGTCATAGCTGTTGGTGTACTGTAATATTTCATAGTAACAATATCTGTTGTTGCACTGTTCGCTGATAATGGGTATAAACCTATATTAACGCCATCTTGAAAATAATAATTAGGGTCGCCAATTGTATTTCTCCAGTCTTGTTCACCAAATTTTGCCCTTAAATCCAATTCATCTGATGTAATACCTATTAATCTTTTAGTTTTACCATTAAAAAGAACTTCTTTTATCTTAAAACACTTAGCTGGTTGTGCATAACGAATTATGCTACTGTCATATACTAAATCTGCTGTTTTTTGTAAACAAAAACTTTTCATACATATATCATCTTGGATAGCATTAGCCCTACGCAAATACTCTGCGTCAGTCCAATGTCCACCAGTCGTTGGTTCTTTCAAACATCTTTTTATCTCTGCTAATATTTCTGACCATATCATTTGAAACTCCTTAGAGCAGGGGGGTAGGAAGGAGACAAATCTACCCCCCCGCAAATTACATTAAGCTGATACTCCACAAAGAATATTGATACCGAAACATCCGTTCAATACCTTTGAAGCAAATCCAACTTTCCAACCTACTGTACTAGACATTTCCAATGGCTGTCCTAAATCTTTTGCGTCTTTAATGATTATTTTCTTCTTGTCCCCTTCTAAATCTACAACACCAAACGCTTCTCTACCCATAAGTGTTGCAACGTGGACTGCACCTGCTGGGTCATAAACACCAGCAACAGTTTCTCTGTAAATGCTTGTCGCACTTACAAATCTTACACCTAACCAAGTTCCTAATTCTCCGTTGTAAAGAGCTTTAGCATTTTGGTATGTTGCTACGCCTTTCCAATCTGTATCAGACATAAAATCGTATTCAATATCAGGGTCTAATACACAAACGTATTTACCGTCTGCGAAAGGAAGTGCTTTGTTTTTCTTCAATTCTCTCAATGCTTTTTTAATAACAGTTGTTGACAATACATCGCCTGCTGATATGCCTGTTCCAACTACTATTCTAAATGTTGAAATAGCTGTTGGTGCTGTTGGCAATGTTTCTACTGTCAATGTATCTGTTAAAGCTACAAAGTCAGATACTTTAACTGTAATTCCGTAAAGTTTGTCTGCTGGATTTGTAAATGTTACATATCCACCATTCCAAAAATCGTCAGCCTGTGTCAATGAACTAGCAACCAAAGTTGTAGTAGTACCAAATGTACCATCTGCTATTGTGTCAGCTTGATACGTTGCGTCGCCATCTGCTCTCATTCTCTGGAAGCCTGTACCTACATTCAACTTTATAATTTCTTCAATTGTATCACTTGCCTGTTGAGATACGATTGCTACTTTTTCTTTAATTCCCTTATCAATAGATGTCTTTGAAGCAATTTCTGCAATTTCTACATAGTCGCCATATTCTGCAACCGTTGCTGATATTTCCTGTGTATAAAGTGCCTTTCCTGAACCTGCTGTAATACCACCGTCTGACGTTTCTGTCAAAGGTGTTGTTCTAATAGCAAGTGGCATATATCTTGAGAAATATACCGTCTTACCATTTCCTGCTGGTAATACTTTTTTCTGCCCTAATTGATAATAAATCAAAGTAGGTTTTGCTGTCAAAAGAAACTGCTTGTCATAATAAGCCTGTACTGCTGGACTTATCGTACTAGTTGTTGTAATAGCCATTTTTTTATCCTCTTATAATTTTTTTTAAAACTCGCATTTCTAATAAGATTGCTTTAAAATAAAAGGTCTTAACCGAAATTTTACATCTCTACATTGTTAAATTAGTCAAAGGTCATTAGTTGATTGCTTTTTCTAATTTTTCCAATTCTTCCAAACTACCTACGCTTTTAATCTTTTCAGCTACTCCTTCTGTCTGTACCCTACCAGATTGAGAAGTTATAGTTGAACCTACACCGACTTTTTCCTTCTGCTTACTAGCCTTGTCTTGTTCTAACTTCTTTTGTACTAATTCCTTATCGTGTTGCAAAAGAATGTACAAATCTTTTGGACTCACAATATAAGGTTTTTTTATTGATAATTCTTTTAGTTCTTTTGTCAATTCTTCAATCTCTGATGGTTCTCTTCCGTTCATAATTTCAGCATACTCTTCTTCTGCTGTCTTATGTAATTCTTTTATCCTTTCTTCTACCTGTTGCTTTTGAATTAATATTTCTTGTTTCTTTGCTTTCTCTTGTTCGGTCTTTAAGATAAGATTTTCAATAGCCTTTTTAGGATTTTCGTTAAATTCTTCTGCAAACTTGTCTATTGCTTCTTGCCCTTCTTCTGCTGTTATTGTTCCGGAGTCAACATCTTTAACGATTTTCGCCTTTAATTCGTCAATCTCAGCCTTATACTGTTTGTTTTCTTCCAAAATCTTATTTTTTTCTGTATCTAACCTACCTCTGTCTTTTTCTGCTTCACTCCCCCATTTAACTACATCTTCTAAATACTTAAACTTTTCGGGGATATTCAACTTTTTTCTAAGTGTTTCATCTATCGGCGTCTTTTCTTCTTTAACTTCCTTAACCTTAGGTTTTGCAACTTCAACAACTTTTGGCTCTTTACTTGCTTTGTTGATACTTGCTTCCATACGGTCAAGATAGTCGCTGTCAGACTCGCCATCTTTTTGGTCTTCTTCGTTATCTACTTCGGTTTCTGGTACTACTTGTGCTACTGGTTGTACTTCTTCTTTAACAACCTCTACTACGGGTTGTGTTTCGTCAACTTTAATCTCAACTTCTGGTGTCGCTTTTTTATTTTCCATAATTTTAGTCTCCTTTTTTATACTACGCATTCCAACTTGTTGGTGCAAAACAATTCGGGCATTTACTATACTTTTCGTCTAATTCCGCCCCACATCTTTTACATCTTTTAATTTCAACTGCTACATACTTTGGTTGTCCTTCTGGCACTTCGTCAATCTTAACTATCGGCTCTTCAACTACTTCTTCTTTGATAGGTTCAACTTCTTTAACTTCAACTTTTGGGATTTGTTTCTTTTTTTTCTGTGGCATTACTTTATCTCCTTTTCAGTTTTTTCCAAGTCTTTCATACTTTTAGCACCTTTAATCTTTTCAATCGGTGTTTCACGTGGAACTATTTTAATGTCAGTTAATTCAAATGTTGCTGTTGCACTTGGTTTTTTACTATAATCGTCAATTCCTAAATTCTTGACTTTACAAGTCGCAGTTATTGTTACTTCTTCGCCAAGACTTAAGTCTTTTAAGTTTTTAACATCTGTATCATCTACTCTTAGATTTGGTTTACACTTTTCCATTTTATCACAAGCTTCATTCTTCATTTTTTGTCCCCTCTTTATATTGATTTTTGAACGAATTTAATGTCGCTATCATTTGCTTTAAAACTCTCATTTCGGCAAATTCCATATTGTTTACTACGGTTGTATAAATACCGTCTTTACTAACTACTATTTCTGGCGTCAGCCCTCCCGAACATATCTTATTAGTTAAAACTTCTTTTTGTTCTTCAAGATATTCTATTATAAATTTAGCGTCTGCAACTTCGGTTAATAGTCTGCCTAATGCTATTTTCTTACTGTCGTCCATTACATACCTCCTTGTTCTAAGCCACCTAAACTAACTGGCGGTGTAACTAATCCCTGAACTTGTCCTGCTTGTCCTTCGGTTATTCCCTTAGGTGCAAAGACTGGTTGTTCTTGTGGTGGCATACCTGCTTGACTCTGTTGCTGTTGTTGAACTTGTAGGAACTTAATATGTCCCATAATATGCTTTTCTCTTATCGGTTCTAAAAACGGTGGTAAGTCCATCTGTTGATGTATTTGAACGTGCAATAAATGATTTTCTAACAATTTAACAGTTGGGCTTTCGCCTTGCAACATTAAAGTATTTTCGTCAGTTGGTGTCATTAAGTTATCGTTCATCTCTGGTGCTAAAACTGAATAATCACCATCTAGTACATACTTACAAACTTGTTTTGCAAGTTGTTTGGTATCCCAAATTCCCTGCGGACTTCTTAATGCTATGTTATAAAGGTTCATTACTTGCTGTCCTTTAATTATCTTATTCTCGGTCTGGGTTGTTCCTAAAGGTATAAAGTCATAATCCGATAACAAGACATCACTAACAGGTGGTACATAAGAAGACGTTACAACTATTGCATTTTCTTTTAAAAAAGAGTTAAAAGCCTCTTCACCTAATATAGTCTGAATATCTATTAAACTCATAAACTGCATATTATAACTATAAGTCTTTCTGAGGAAAGGCTTTATAATGTTATCTTCAATATTTCTTAATTTACTGAAAATTTCTCTTTGTCCAGCAGTTGCCATTAGATTCGCTTCGGTTGCACTTGTATCATAACGAGATGGGAGCCCTTGCATATTTGCAGTAGCACCGCTAATTTCGGCGATATCGTTCTTCATCATACTTATACCTGCCATAGCCTCTTGCATTGTATTATTCGGTCTTAAAGGCTTTACTGCGTCAACTCCTGCATTACTTTCAATTATTCCACGAGGTCTTGAAGCTAATTGAGATTTTGGTATATTTGCCATTGTATCAACAATAAACATACAATCCAAACTCATTGTGTTATTGTCCATATATTGATTAGTAAAGTCATTAAGAGCTAACTGGCTGTTTAAAGCCAACTGACATATTCCGTTTCCTAAACTGTCTGCATTTTCAATTTCTTCCCAACTTGTAAAGACATAAGGTTTTTCTTGTATATCGTAAGGGTTAAGTTCAAGCCTTATAACTTCTGTTCTGTCTAAAATAGTTATAACGCACTCTTCGTCAATTCCGTCATTGTCAATATCAAAATTACACCAACATTCTAACAACTCGTGTCTTTTTTTATTTGGCGAAAAATTACCCGTAAGCCCTGTTATTTCTGAAGTATGTGCCATTTTTTCAGATTTATTTACGTCATCTGTTGTTTCTTTTTGAGTATCTGGTAAGGTTTTAAGTATTTTGTCAATATCAAAATAACTATCAGGTGAAGTTTTTTGCATAAGCCTTAATTTGCTTTCCGAAACGTCGCTTATTTTTTCAATTATTGCTTCTTGGTCTTCCCATTTAGCATAATAATCCCAATACATATTAAATGGGCTCATTGGTATAAAGTCTATGTTATCATATATAGCGACTTTGTTTTTCTGTGGTTTAGTTCCACCCTCAAAAATACCTTTAATTATTTCCAAGATACCTGTTCTGTCTGCTTTTTTGCCTACAACATACTTCTCTTTAAAGACATAAGGCACTTTTGCTATTACAAATCCGTGTATTAGTTCGCTTTGAATTGCCTGTCTTAGTTTTTGTCTAAATCTAATCTTCTCTTGCTGTAAATTTATAATCTTTTCGTTTATCTCGGCTCTTTTTCTATCACCTTGCCCACCAACACCCTGTAAACTAAATGCTGGTTTCTGACTCCAAATTATTTCGTCTATTGTATTTAACATTGTTCTAACTGCTTTTCTAGTAGTAGGTGGGTTAAGATTAGCGACTCCGTCAATATAAGTCTTTTTTTGAGGAATACAGTTATACAGTTTGTCGTTCTGTTCCCACTTGTTTTCTAATTCTGAACGATTAGAATAAGTAGTAAAAGTCGTCATAACAAACTCTTTTGCCCTTGCTTTTAATTCGTCTAGTGTTTCTTTTTTTGCCATTTTGTTATCCTCTATTCGCTTTATAAAAAAACTGATACTATTAGTCCAACTCCACCGTCATAACTAACACCAACAGACGTATTCTGAAAAAAGGGAATAAAATCAGAGATACGCCTGTCAATGTAGAGATAGGGCTTAAATTCGCTTGAAATGCCTGCACCTAGCCCGTATCTATTCCAGAATAAAAATCTACAACTAAGACCGCCCAAAAGTTCAGATGTTGAAATGAAAGAGGCAGAGGGTTTGAACGTGAACCCTTTGTTTTTGATACTTAAAGAAGATTGACCGTCGGTATTTGTTGTGATTGTTGCCGAGCCTTCGGGCGGAAGATATTTAATGACTGTTTTGATTTTTTCTTTTTCTCTGACCTGAAAAACAACTTTGTCTTTATAAATTACTGTTTTCATTTTTAAATCATCGGCGAGTTTACTATTTTCTATCGTCAATTTGTCTATCTTTTTATTATTCAGATAGTTCATAAATCCGAGATAGCCTATAACCGATAATAGAATTATGAAAATTATTTTATTCATTTTTGTGAAAATTTATCTCCGGTAGTCAATCCTAAACATAGCCCTGCAAAACCTAAAAAAGATATAATGTTTTCTGTATTTAAGTTTGTAAATGCTATCACTATGGCGACAATAAATCCTGCTAATGCAATATATCTTTTAAACGATGGCGAGTTTGTTTCGTCTGACATTAAACCTTTTAAATAATCTAAAATCTTTTTCATTTCTATTTTTCTCCTTTTTTAGAAATAAGAGACTGCCCTATTTCTATTTTTTCGCTTTTTTGAATATAACACTTGCAAATTTCTTGCTTTTCTTTGAACGGACACTTGTATTCTGTCAAATCTGCATATCCGTATAATTGTTTGTCTAACATATAATCTTTTTCACAGTACATTTGATAAGTGAAATACAAGCAAGTCATTTTACCTCTTGATAAGTCTTTCCACCATCGCAACTAATTAAAACCTTTTTTTTGAATCCTATTGATATATGTATCCAAGCAACGTCGCCCCTAATTTCAAGTATAAGTTGCCCGAATTCAAGATTACTTTTTCTTAATAAATCAAATGCTTTTTTAACTGTTATCTTTAAAGGTATAAAGTCTATTGCCTCGCAAAGTAAATGCTGACTTTTTGAACTGCTACCGACTGAACTATTTAACTCTGGACATCTTATGCCACTTGAAATTGTCATAGCCGAGCCGATTATCTCTCTAACTTTTTCTGCAAAATTTGCCAGATGTTGTATCTTTCCGTCTAAAAACTTCTCGGCGTATTTAATATTCTCTGCCTTAAATTCTTTTTTATTTGTTATTGCTAATTCTTCAAGTGTAAAATGTTCGGTTAGTTTCATTTATTGTTCCTATTAAAACCTATTAAAACCTATTAAAATTGATAGGTTTGTTATTTTCTTTCCCATAAGCCTTTAATTGCAAATCTTATAACTAATACTATTAATAATATCCAAAAAAACATTAAAACATAGT
>Ga0302241_1002389_pt1 | contig 11358 bp, 15 predicted proteins | sample AAG_UR_Arg_MG_FD_193532 | JGI IMG/M metagenome (GOLD analysis project Ga0302241, IMG submission 193532) | Enriched activated sludge microbial communities from anaerobic digester in WTTP, New Holstein, Wisconsin, United States - AAG_UR_Arg | ecosystem: Engineered > Bioreactor > Anaerobic >...
AATGAGAAGAACTCTTTCACCCTTCCGCTCCAGAAGAGCATTGGTAGCTACTGTTGTTCCCATCTTAACAGCTTCGATTATTTTATGGGGGACAGGTTCTCCTGATTTTAATCCTAAAAGTGATCTTATACCTTCTGTAGCAGCATCGGAATAACTTTGAGGGTTATGAGAGAGAAGTTTATGTGTGAATATTTTTCCTTCAGGATCTCTCGCTACAACATCTGTAAAGGTACCACCCCGATCGATCCAGAACTGCCATTTTGTTTGTTTTATCATAATTAAATAAATTCAAGTTGTAAAACAAAAAACCTCCTAAAAGTAACTAATCAAACAATAATTATAGTTATAGTGTATTTCATAACTTGTCATAAATAAATAAGTAAAAAGTGAAAAACGATTCACCTTTCACAATGAATAAATTATGGATTGTTATGAAACTAACTATAATTTTGTAACTTTATAGAATTAATAACTTACTAATTACGGCAATAGATAAGTTATACCAATCTACCATCAAACATAGTAAAAACAGCCTTGAGGCTACGAGAAAAAAAGATGGCGTATTTAACAGTATTTTCATTTATGATAATGTATGATATAATAACATTTGCATAAATTTGCTAATTAAGTTAGAAAGCAGATTAATCCTTATGGACACTTATTCTTTTGAAGAATCAGACTCATTAGAAATATTAGTGATTGATGATGAAGAGAGTATAAGAAAGCTTATATATGAAGTATTGACAACTGAAGGGCATATTGTCGTTCCTGTAGGAAGTGCGGAAGAGGGTTTAGAACAATTGCCTTATATGACCTTCAAGATAGCCTATGTAGATAACAGGCTTCCTAATATGCAGGGTATAGTGTTGTGTGAATATCTCAGAAGAAATAATCCCCTGATGAAAATAGTCCTTATGACGGCTCATCCTGATAAAAGCATAACTGAGAAAGCATACAGGATAGGAATTAATTTTCTGGAAAAGCCCTTTAATTTGCATGATCTAGTCAGAATGGTGACTGAATATAAAGAAGAAATTGAAGCTATAGATAAACAGAAACTTATGGAATTAAATCCCAATTACTATGTAGATCTTGCAGAGGTTCTGAATTATGCTTATGAACTCTTTGGGGCACCCAACGTTCCTGAAAGGCTTAAAAAAAAGGTACTTAAAACTGTGCAGAATAGTATGCATGTAATAATGAGCGATGCAAATTACAATGAAACAGATAGATCAAAAGCATTTATAGGGCTTATAATAGCCAGAACTCTCTCTGTTTATATTCCGAAAATGAATGAAACATCTGTTTATGAATTATACGATAAACGTATGGAAGAATTGGGGAAACAGATTCCTTTTAAAGGACTTTATTAAAGTTTTAAATTGCTATATTTAAGTTTTTATGATATAATAGCTCACATTATATTCAGGTGTGAAGTTTTATGCTTTTCTGTCGTTTTATGTTTCATCAGTAAAAGAGGCGTTTTAATGCGATCTTTATTGTTTGTTTTACTATTTTATTTATTACTTACTTTCTCTGTCTTTGCTCAGAATATCACTCAATACTATATATCTCCGGGTAAAGGTATTGAAGGATTGTTATATCTCGGTCAGGATATGGGAAAAATGTTTGACCAATGGGGGGCATCAGACACCATTCAGGAAGGGTACGGTGTCTTAATATATGATTATAAAAGATATCAATTGACCTTTGGCGCAGAAATATATACAAATAAAGTAGTTATGATATTTATAAATACCTATATATATAAAACAGCAGATAATATCTGTGTGGGATCTTCCATGTCTGATGTTTTAAGAATTTACGGAAGTTCTTATCGAATACAGAGAGAGACAGCTATGGGAGGAAATGCTATATTTTATGATTCTATAGGCATAGGATTCGGCATAAATAATAATAGTGTAGTTTCTATAGCAGTTTATTATCCTCAGAGATAAAATTAAAGAAGGAAAAACACTTCAATAAAAGAATTTAAATATTAAGTTTTATTGAAGAAATTAATTTAAGGAGGAGATTATGAAAGAATTTAAAGGAAGTGAAACAGAGAAAAATCTGCTGAAAGCTTTTGCAGGTGAATCACAGGCAAGAAATCGTTATACCTATTTTGCTGAAAAAGCTAAAAAAGAAGGTTATGTTCAGATTTCCCAGATATTTGAAGAAACTGCAAATCAGGAAAAAGAACACGCTAAAAGGTTCTTTAAATTTCTTCAGGGAGGAGAAGTTGAAATAACAGCTTCCTTTCCTGCAGGTGTTATAGGCACAACAGCTGAAAATCTGAAAGCAGCAGCTAATGGAGAATATTATGAATGGTCAGAATTATATCCGGCCTTTGCCAGAGTTGCCAGAGAAGAAGGCTTTGAAAATATAGCAAAAGTCTTTGAGGCTATTTCTGTAGCAGAAAAACAGCATGAGAAAAGGTATAAAGATCTTCTTGCAAATCTTACGGCAGGGAAAGTTTTTAAGAAAGATAAACCTGTAGTATGGCGATGTCTTAACTGCGGATATTTACATGAAGGCACTGAAGCACTTCAGGCCTGTCCGGCCTGTGCTCACCCTCAGGCCCATTTTGAGTTACTTGGTGAAAACTGGTAAATAAAGAAGGTGATATTATGGTAACAGAATTCAAATCTGTTGATGATATACTTGATTTTGCCATTAAAAATGAGCAGGAGGCATCTGATTTTTATATCACCCTTTCTGATAAGATGAGAAATCCTACTATGAAAAAGATTTTCCTGGAATTTGCTCAGGAAGAGATGGGACATAAAGTAAAACTGTTGGAAATGAAAGCAGGTAAGCTTCTTTTAAAAGCCGGCGAAAAAGTTCTGGATCTTAAGATTAGTGACTATATAGATACAAAGGTGGAAATAAAAGATACCCTTGAGTATCAGGATGCTCTTATAATAGCTATGAAAAAAGAGAAACTGGCTTTTAAATTATACAGTGATCTTGCTGCACAGACTGATAATGAGGCATTAAAAGCAATCCTTCTGGCTATTGCTCAGGAGGAGGCCAGACATAAATTACGTTTTGAACTTGAATATGACGATCTTATTTTTTCGGAAAATTGATATTAGCTATCAGCAGTCAGCAGTCAGCTATCAGCAAGAAAATAGATTATTAAAAAAATTAGAACTGAAAGATGATTACTGAAAGCTGATTGCTTATTTTAGAAAGGAGTAAAAAAAATGCTTAAAGAAAAAATGGAAAAAGCCCTGAATGAACAGATAAATGAGGAATTATACTCATCTTATTTATATCTTTCTATGTCTGCTCATTTTCAGGATATTAATCTTCCAGGATTTGCAAACTGGATGAGGGCACAGGCACAGGAAGAACTTATGCATGCTATGAAGTTTTATGATTATATTATGGAAAGACGTGGTAAGGTATTACTGAAACAGATAAAAACCCCTGACTATACCTGGGAATCACCTCTGGCAGCTTTTGAAGCAGCCCTTAAACATGAGGAATATATTACAGATAGAATTAATAACCTGGTAGAAATATCTATAAAAGAAAAAGATCACGCATCACATATTTTCCTTGAGTGGTTTGTAACTGAACAGGTAGAGGAAGAAGCAAGTGTTGATGATATAATTAATAGACTTAAACTTGTAGGTGCCAGTAAGGGCGGAATGTTTATGATTGATCGCGAACTGGGTAAACGTGGATTTACGGCATCTTCTACAGGAGATGAGTAAATTTGAAAGCTCTTGAGATAAAACCGGATATTTACTGGGTTGGAGCTATAGACTGGTCAATAAGAGATTTTCACGGTTATGTAATTCCAGATGGCACAACATATAATAGTTATCTTATACTAGATGAAGAAATTACCCTTCTGGATACTGTGAAGGCTGATTTTGAAGACACGGAACTTTCAAATATTTCCAGTCTTATTGAACCCTCAAAGATTAAGAATGTCATTGTCAATCATATTGAAAATGATCATATGGGAGCTCTCAGGAGGATAATGAATCTGGTTCCAGAGGCGATAATCTATATAACTGAAAAGGGTAAACATGGTATGTCCCGTTTTTTTGATATCTCTCGATGGAATATTAAAACAGTGAAAACAGGGCAGGAACTCAAAACAGGGAAATATACCCTTGGATTTATAGAAACTCCTATGTTACACTGGCCTGATTCTATGGTAACATATGTAAAAGAAGCAAAGCTTTTAATCTCACAGGATGCTTTTGGACAACATCTTGCTTCTACGGCGAGATTTGATGATGAATTTATAAAATGTGCTTCAGAATCGGAACTGGAAGATTTTGTAATTGATTATTATGCAAATATCCTTATGCCCTTTGGTAAGATTATAAAGGCAAAGATTGCGGAAATACAAAAATCTGGTATTTCTGTAGATATGATTGCACCTGCCCATGGTATTATATGGAGGACTAATCCGGGTAAAGTAATGGAAATGTATCTTAATATGGCCGATGGAAAATCAAATCTCAGAGTTGCTATTATTTATGATACTATGTGGCGCGGAACTGAGTTTATGATACAACCGGTCATGCAGGGTATAAAAGATGAAGGTGTGGACTGCAAGATTATAAAACTAAGAGCTACTCCTATGAGTGCAGCCATAAAGGAATTATGGAAATCAAGAGGATGTCTTATAGGTTCCCCTACATTGAATAACGAAGTCTATCCATCTGTGGGAGAATTTATTATTCATCTCAGAGGTTTAAGACCTGCTGATAGAATTATGGGAGCCTTCGGATGTTATGGATGGGGTGGAGGAGCGGTCAAGTGGCTTTATAATGAGTTTAAAGGGATGAAACTTGAATCCTTCGGATCCGGATTGGAGATAAATTATAGACCACTTCAGGAAGATGATAAGAAGTGCTATGAATTCGGAAGAGATTTCGCAAGAAAAGTTAAAGAATTTCATAAAAAGTACGAATAATTAACCCATAAATTTCATTATACGACATCTATATAGATTTGATAGAAAGGAGTGAAAATAATTGAAATACGAATGTGAAATGTGCGGTTATATTTATGACCCGGAAGTGGGAGACCCCGATGCCGGTATTGCCCCGGGAACACCCTTTGATGAACTTCCTGAAGACTGGGTCTGTCCGGTCTGTGGCGTTGGAAAAGATAATTTTTCACCTATAGATGAATAATATAGTAAGATGTGAGGGGTGAGAAGTATGTTATTTAGTTCTCATTATTCATCACTCACCCCTTACTACAGGTTTTATTCACACAGAAGTTAAGTGTAATAGTTAAAAAGAATAACTGAGTTAATTTTAATAATAGATTTAATAGAGAGTAAGCAACTTATGTAAAGTCGGTATGGTTTTCTCATGATAATCTATTATCTCCAGTCCCGTTCCCCCCAGAGATGTAGGTCTTACTACAACATTTACCGTTGGTCTGTAGTGTTTTATCATATCTAAATTGGCAGCAGTAAATTTCTTTATATCAAACCCAAGGTTTCTGGCTATTGTGAAGGCTTTAAGAAATACTTCAGGCATTATTACAGCAGAACCTGCATTTATTATGACTCCTCCTTCCAGTTTACTTATAGAGTCTGTAAAAATTTTGAAATCGTGGTAGGAGACTTTACCCATAGCAGCACCATCACAGGAAGGATGTTGATATATTATCTCTGCCCCTATAGAGGTATGAACAGTTACAGGAATATTTAATTTATAAGCCCAGTAAAAGAGACTCTCTTCTCTGAATTCAAAATCCTTTACAAGTTTCCCTATGGCTTCGCCAAACCCCTTATCTTCCATTGCACTGTTTCTTACCGCTTCATTTATCATTCTTCCTGTTTCCTCAGCCATACCGAAGGTTCCGTCTTCAATATTTACTGCTACATCCTCTGATGTTTCTCCAATAAAGGCAATTTCAAAATCATGTATTGCAACACTTCCATTTACGGCAATATGTGTTATTATACCTTTTTTCATTAAATCTATAATCAGTGGTGTACATCCGACCTTTATTATATGGCCTCCCATCATTACAATAATCTGTTTTTTATTTCTGAAGGCTTCTATGATTTTATTAGCCAGTACATTAAGTTCATTATTTTCCAGAAGAGGTAAATTATTATCAGGTCTTATAAAGTTCTTAAAAGAGACTTTATTTTTTCTGCTTTTTATGGGGTAAGTTTTTATTTTATTGAAATCTATCATAAATGGTGAGAGGTGAGAGGTGAAACGATAATGTAATAGCATTTAAAGTATATATACCCTTCTTTTCACTTTTCACTTTGCCTGCTGAGAACTTCCTTTCACTTTTCACTTCTTTCCACCTCTCACTATCAATTTAGCCGCTTCAAGTAAATCCTCTACAATAAAATCAGGTTCCACCTTATATTCTCCATCCTGTCCGCCTTTTCCTGTCTTTACAAGGATGGTCTTACAGCCAGTATCTTTACCCATTTTTATATCACAGGTTTTATCTCCCACACAGTAGCTTTCTGAGATATTAATATTAAGTTCTCTAATGGACTGTTCTGTCATAGCCGTTCCGGGCTTTCGGCAATTACAATTTTCCGCAGGATCATGGGGACAGAAATAAATACCTGCAATTTCTATATTTTTTTCTTTGAGAAGTGATATTACATAATTATGAAGTTTTTCCATATCCTCTTTTCTGTAATATCCTTTCCCTATACCGGCCTGGTTTGTCACTATTACGAGTTTATAGTCTTTATCAAAGAGGAGTTTCATTCCCTCTACAGAACCTGGTATAAATTCCCAGTCTTCTATTCTGTAAAGATAGTTTTTATCAGGATTTATTGTTCCGTCTCTATCAAGAAAAACGGCTTTTGTCATATTTGATTTCATTTTTTATTTCTTCCACTGCTGTAGATGCAGTTCCTGATTTTCCAACTACAATTCCTGCAGCATAATTGGCAATATATGAAGCTTCTCTCAGAGTGGCACCGGAAGAAAGAGATGAAGCTATAGTGGCTATTACAGTGTCTCCAGCACCTGTAACATCATATACCTCTTTAGCTTTTGTGGGAAGCCTGTAAAACTCCCGGTCTTTTTTAAATAGGTACATACCCCGGGCACCACATGTAATTAATATATGTGAATTCATTTCCTCCAATAAATGCTGTCCTATACTGGATATACTGTTTTCATCTTCTCCTTCAATTCCGCTCATGGCGGAAGCTTCCTTTAGATTGGGAGTTATCAGATAGGCACCTTTATAAAATTCTTTGTGTTTTGGTTTTGGATCTACAATGACTTTATTGTTATTTTTAATTATAGTAGCAGTTATATAGTTCGTTATAGTACCTTTTGCATAGTCAGATATTATTATAACATCATAAAGAGATATCTTTTCCATCAGTTTTTTTATAATCTCTTCTTCAACAGCAGGGCTTATATAAATGGTATTTTCATAGTCAATCCTCAGGAGCTGCTGACTCTGGCCTACTATTCTTATTTTTTGTGTGGAAATCTTTAATTTATCAGTTACTACCATATCTCTGTTGATTTTCTTTTCTTCAAGACAGGAGATAAGTATTTTACCTGCTTCATCTTTCCCTATGACACCACAGATACTGGTTTTACAACCCAGGGATGCTACATTACTGGCTACATTTGCAGCTCCTCCGAGGACATATTTTTCTTTTTTTACATTCACTACCTGAACAGGTGCTTCAGGAGATATCCTGTCAACATCTCCGTATATGTATTTATCTAACATTATATCTCCAATGATAAGAATATTTTTATTTTTAAAATTATCAAGAATTTCCATTATTCTGTTAGTTTCCATATAGTTCATCCTCGATTAATTTACATATTATATGCCCTGCTGTAATATGAACTTCCTGAATTCTCTGGGTGTTATTGGAAGGAACTATAAAAGAGATATCTGCTATATCTTTGATTTTGCCTCCACCTTTACCGGTAAAGGCTATAGTTACAGCTCCTTCTTTTTTTGCCTGTTCCACACCTTTTATTATATTTATAGAATTACCGCTTGTAGTAAAGGCAATAACTACATCTTTCTCTGTTACAAAAGCTTCTACCTGTCTTTCAAAAACCCTGTCATATCCCCAGTCATTTCCAATTGCAGTAAGAACAGAGGAGTTGGTATTAAGGGCAATACTGGGTATGGCTTTTCTGTTACTTATATCAAGCTGATGTGTCAGTTCTCCCTGTATATGCTGTGCATCAGCCGCGCTTCCACCGTTTCCAAAAAGTACCAATTTACCTCCCTTACGGATAGAATTTATTATGATTTTTGCTATTTCCTCAATGACACTGGAAAGGTTTTCTCCTGCCTGTCTTTTTAAATCAGCACTTTCATTAAATATATCTTTTATTATTTCCTGCATTTTTTAGATTACCCTGCCGAATTTATTAATAATTTCAGAGTATTATATTTTATAAAATACGAAAAGGCAAGAGCTTTTAAGAATTACAGTAATCCCCTTTTATTCTTTTTTTTTAATTCACCCATAGCATCTGCAGCGATCATAGCATTTAAGATTTTTTCGGGAGTAATGATGCCCACCTCATGATGAATGGCTTCTGCAGGATCACAGGCTTTTTGTGCAGCCTTCATCAATTGATTCCGATCAGTATTTTCCAGACCAATATCAGCAAGTGTTGTAGGCAAGCCGATTTCCTCGCAAAAGGAGAATACTTCTGCCGATTCATGAGGAGAAGCATCTGTAAATTGCAAGACTACTGTTAAAAATCTTACAAAAGAGAACAGACAGCTCATTATTCTGGATATGGGTGTGCCTCCGGGTTTTGAAGTTATTACAGATAATCTTCAGCAGATGGTGGAAACACAGGAAATAATGAAGTTTGAAACCATCCCGGAAGGCTTGTTATTTATGTCCTTAAACTTCCCGGCGGCGATGCAAGGAACATTGGCTATCAGCTGAAGAGCAAGTATCCTCTGAAGGTTCAGACTCACAAATCCAGAGTATATCTTTACTATAATCCTGAAGTGAGTGCACTCTTAAAACCTGTTACTCTACGGGTTGAGTAAGGATGGTATAAAAATGGGGGCGTTAAATTGAGGCCCCTGTTTTTTTATTTAAATTTTTTCTTTCTGTAAATAATTCTGTGAAGATATAACCTGGTACGGCAACAGGTAAGTTGGTATCCATATGAAGAACCTTTCCCTGTCCGGGCTCTTCCGAAAAAGCTATGATCCTGTTACAATAAAATCTGAATAATTCCTAATTTTCACTCTGACGGATCGAATCGTCAGGAGGCTTGTTTAAATCTGATATTTCTTCTTTAACTTCTTCCGCATCCGGAGCTTCTGGATGCTTCTCAAGATATCTTAATCCAGCAGACAGTTTATCGTTCTGCCCTTTTGCTTTCATATAAACATCAAAGGGCTTCTCGTCGGGACGATTTTTATGTAATGTTATTAAATCATCTTTCTCAAGTTTTTTTTCAGGAGCCACATAGAGCATCTCCATTGTCTTATCTGCTCTGAAAATACCGTCATCAGGTATCTGTATTACTTCTCCTGTTTCCGTTTCCCTGACTCTCAAGCATTCCCTTCTTATCTTATCTTTATCCACCCTGTTTCTGTCTTTGCCGGTAATATCCACGGTAAATTGTCCGATAGCTTTTTCTTTAAAAGCCACATCCGGGGCTTCAATGTCCGGTTTAAAGAAAACATCAACGTTGACATCCAATCTCTTCTTTTTATTTTTATTGCCCGTTTTTTCAGTTTTTTGTTCATTTAATTTACCCTGTCCCTTTTGTTCCTGAAGGAATTTCCCGGGATCTCTGTTTATATCGTCAACCTCAGTTTCTTTTCCAGTGGCTTTATTACTTCCCTCTCCATCTCCGTCCAGATAATTTCTTATAATTTTCTTTATTATATCAGAAGTTTTCCCGGCAATATTCTGTTCTGTTAAAGGTTTATTTAATAAATTATCTGACTTTAAAAGGGATTTAATATCCTTCTGTGCCATTGAGGATAATTTCTGTGTGTCTTCCGGCTTAATTTCTTCTCCTTCAAAGCCTTCTTCCTGTGATACTTTTTTGATATTTTCCTGAGTAAATTTATCTGAATGTTTATTTTCTGCTAATTCATAAAGTTTATTTGCCTCTTCCCTCATTTTCGGCCCATAAAGTTTAACACCATCAGTTTCATTTATGCCTTTCTGCGCATCAATTGATTTTTTAGCTGCCTCCTCTTTCCCGTCATAAGTAAACAAAGTTTTATCTTCTGTTTTTAACTCAGGCATCTGCTCTTTTATTACCGTAATATCTTCCTGGATCTGTTTTCCCAGTTTTTCTTTCTCGCCGAATTCTTTTTGTTCTCTTATTTCTTTATCCTCTGAGGTCTTTTCAGCAGATTGTAATTGCCCATGAGAAGGTAATTCCTGCCGGGTAAATTCTTTTAGCTTATCTGCAGATTTCTGAGACAAGCCTTTCTTGGCAAGCATTTCACTGAGTAACCTGTTTCTTTTATCCAGAATACCCTGATCATTCTTTGAGATTTGCATACTTATAACCTCCTCAATATCTAAATTCTCCATATGTATCATACCATAAAAAACTATCAGAATAAAGATTTAAACTTTAAATTCAAAAATATAATCTCCAGGCTAAAACCATTCTGGATGTAGCCTGCGGTACAGGTGAACATATGAGATATTTAAAAGAATATGAGATTGACGGTCTTGATATAAACAGGGAATTTATAGATATAGCAAAAACGAAAAATCCCGGAGGTAATTATTTCGCCGGTGATATGAAAGATTTTAATACAGGTAAAAAATACGATGTTCTTATGTGTCTTTTCAGTTCCATAGGGTATGTCCTTACCCCTGAAAATCTTACAAAAACCTTTATCTGTTTCAGAAAACATCTGAATGATAGAGGTATTGTAATAGTGGAACCATGGTTTACTTTAGCTTACCAGGTTATATAAAAACCGGGCATCTAACTACCTCTGTTTAGATAAAAACAGAGCCCGGACAGGGACAGGTGTATATGTTTTTTGGATACTTTTTTACCTGTTGCGGTAGTAAGGTTTATGTACCCAGTCGTAAGTTGATAAGCAAAACATCATGTTATACCATTTTGCCATCAAAAGTAGTGAAAACAGCCTTGAAGCTACTTGGTACCACTCCAGATAAAAGAGTATCCAAAAAATTTAAAACATTATACACCTGATAGCCCGTTGGTATTAACCCATGGGAGATGAAATGTTATTAAAATTTGTAGGCTAATTACTGACATAGCAATTATAAATATATCTATAAAAAAATCAATTATTTACTGATGTCTTTTTTTATTTTAACTGATATAATTACCATGAAGTTATTATTTTTTACCATTTGTTATATAATTT